>VTLG01006732.1_pt1 | contig 11201 bp, 19 predicted proteins | sample 4694571 | NCBI WGS metagenome assembly VTLG01 (sample SAMN12604809, study PRJNA352737) | marine metagenome | biome: ENVO:00000447; feature: ENVO:00000209|ENVO:00000569|ENVO:01000036; material: ENVO:00002151; isolation source: viral sequences binned using virsorter ... | reverse complement strand
AGATTAGTAAAATTAGGAAAAGGAATAGGGGGATTAGGAACTGGACTTTTTAATTTGTCAAAAGTAGATCCAGAAAAACTAGAAGGTACTTTAGGTGCTCTCTCAAAACTGAATACATTACCCTCTCTTGCAAATATGGAACTTCCTACAACAGAGGCAGGGGGGTTAGGAACTGGACTTTTTAATTTGTCAAAAGTAGATTCAGAAAAACTAGAAGGTACTTTAGGTACTCTCTCAAAACTGGATACATTACCCTCTTTTGCAAATTTAGATACTAAACCATTTGTTGCATTTCCTATGATGGAATTTCAAGAAGGTGGGTTAGTTCCTAAGACTGGGCCCGCTATAGTTCACAAAAATGAAATTGTATTTGATAATCAAGCATCGGCAATGATGGTAAGAGCTGCTTCACTTCTTTCTGGTTCTGCAGCCATGAACTCACCTATGGGTAATAGTGGTGGACAACCGATAGTCATTAATAACAATAATATAGATAACAGTTCAATAATGAACTCTAGACAGAGTGTTAATGTACCATTAGATGTAAGGTCTTCGGAGTCCACCAAGATGGCATTAGATATGGCCTACAATGGTTAAACTTCTTCAGCTAGTTTCTGAAAATAATCCATATCTTCATCCTCAGTTGCTGTTACTGTAGATTCAGCCACGACTGGCTTAGAAGGTGGTGTATAAGGTTGACCACCATCAAATGGAACATCTACAGTTTTAGGTGTAGAGGAAAATTCAGTACCTAAACCAAGAACACGATCTAACTTAGATTTAAGTTCATCGAAAGATTTAAACTTATCTTCACTTACTAACTCTTTGAGTGAATGTTCTGACTTCCATATTTCTTCCAAACGATTATCATCATCAAGAAGAGCACTAGGAGTTTCAAACTCAGACTTATCGTAATTAGAGTAACCCTCTACTTTACGAATCTTCATCTTGAAGTTTGCACCTGTCCAAAGGTCAAATGGATTTACTGGACTCTCATCTTCAAACTCAGGATTCATCAAATCGTTAATCTTATCAAAGATCTTTTTACCATAACGATATAGTTTAACCTGACCTTCGTTTTGAGGATTAGCAGGATCTTTAATGATATACACATTAGATGTATAATTCAACCTTCGTTTCTGTTTACGAGCAATTTCTTTGTTTGCTTCGATACCAGAGTTCCAAAGAGTGGAATTGTGTTCACTTACTGGATCTTTTTGACCAAGAGTAGTCAAAGAGTTTTCAATATACCAGCCACCTGGCCCTTGAAAACCATGATTCCAGATACGTGCCCAAGGTAATTCTTCACCTTCTGGTGCAGGAAGAAATCGGACAACAGCATAACCATTACCTGACTTGTCCAGCTCTGGACGCCAGTAACGATCATCAGTATCACCGAAATTTGAATTTGGATTGGAGATTTTCTCAGTCTCTTTGATTAGAGACGCGAGGTTAGTTTTACTTCGTTGCTTCATGTCTGCGAATGACATATTTTCCTTTCGTATAAATGTTTAGCAATGTATAAGTTTGTTTAACAACGTATAATAGTATTATAACATATATTTACGATTTGTCAACCCCTCTTAAATAGGAAGACGTGCCGTTTTAGGAAGGAAGTTTAGATTCTCAGCTTCTTCCCTAATCTTCTGCTTGAGTTTACCACTAATTAAACCACCAGCAGTTTCTGGCTCCATACTATTTGACTCACAATAGAACAGTACTGCATCCATGTAACTCATTTTAGTATCTGCCACAATTTCTTGAATTTTCACAAAAAACTCTTTAGGTGTTTGAGTTTGTAAAGCCATAATATATCCTCTCTTATCTAATTATTCCATTCTTTTTTCTGTAATCATCTATTGCAGTTTTAATTGCATCTTCCGCCAAAACTGAACAATGAATTTTTACAGGAGGCAATGACAATTCCTCAACTATTTCAGTATTATTTATTAACATAGCTTCATCTATTGATTTACCCTTTACCCATTCAGTTGCAAGTGAAGAACTAGCAATAGCTGAACCACATCCAAAAGTTTTAAATTTGGCATCAACTATGTTTTGTTCCTCATCAACTTTTATTTGTAGTTTCATCACATCACCACACTCAGGAGCACCAACAAGACCAGTACCAACATCATCTGCATCTTTGTCAAAAGATCCTACATTTTTTGGGTTCTCAAAATGATCTATAACTTTATCTGTGTATGCCATTTATTTCCATCCTAGTTTTTCGTTTGATCCAAGTGGAGTAAAAGATTCACCACAACCACATAGTTGACCAGTTCCAAGTCTCTTAAATACGAATCCTTGTTCCACCAAGTTAGCATCGTTGTATTCTACTCTTAAACTACCTATTAAATTTTTATGTTGTTCAGTATCAATAAGCATCTGAACACCATGACCTTCAAATAAACTATCTGATATTTGAGCATGTTCTTCAGTCTCTATGGTAAAAGTCCATCCAGAGCAACCACCTTTTTTTGCACCTACTCGTAAATAAGGTTTAGGTTCTAATCCTTCTACTGACTCATGAAATATTTTTGCAGCATGTTCTGTAATTTCTAGGATCATTTAAAAATCACCTCTGGTTACTTCTTTTATTTTATCAATTTGTTTATTTAAAATATCAGTTCTATTTGGCCATTTAATCCATTCTCTTTTGTCACCATCTTTAGCAAGATTCTGAAGAAGTGGAAGAATCAAATCTTCTACCTCATTCATTTTTGTACTCCACTTGTCGTTGAGTTCTTCTTTACGATCAGACATCTCATCACTTAATACTCTCATACTATCAGTAAGGCCTGAAATTTTAGATTCTATTTTTTCTAACTCAGGTTTCATACTAGCGGTGGCCGTTGATACTACCTCTTTGGCTGTATCTACTGTTTTTGTTTGTTGTGCTTTGTACTCATCTTCACTTACTGTACTAAAACCAAAATCGTTAAAATCAGCCATTGTTGTCTCCGTTTCCGTTTAGTGCTGCAGACTCCTTATCTTCAGCATCGTCTTTATCCTTGAACCAATAATCAGTTGACTTGGCTAGCACACCAACATAAGCACCCACCAAAATATTGATTAGGTCGCGATGACCATCTACAAGATCTTCAAAAAATAATAAGTATAGTAAAATTAAAAATGTTACAGAAACGATGATAGACAAAACAAATCTTGCCATCCAGTTCATCTTTTTACGAGTTTCTATCCGTTCATATTTTAATGCTTCCACAGGATTTTTCTCCCACAATGCTTCTTCTGAAGCGTTTATCATTTCAGCAGTGGTATTAACTTTACCATCACTATCTCTTTGTTTTCTTGAAGATTTTAAACTTTTTGGTATATTGATAGCCATCTAATCTTCATCCCACTCTAATAAATTTTGTATTCCTTGTTCTTCCAAATATAATCTATTCTTCCAATGTTCACCTTTAACATCGTCTTTATTCTGACCACTATAACCCACAGCATAACCACTCTCACACATCCACTTATTTACATTTGTCCATCCGTTAAACTTGTGTCCATCTTGAGTACAGTTAACCCAAATCTCTCCTAAGATCCTACCAAACTTTCCTCTTGAGTCTGCTTCTGGACATCGGAGTTGCATTTCGATGTCATCTCTACCATCCACGATTGCCCAATGTACCCATGATGATAAAGCCCATTTGGATAATTTTCCGTATACCTTTTCGTTCTTATGTCTTGTTCTTGATTCTGGTGTATCAATTCCGAGCAGTCTGACTCTACCGCAAAAGCGTACATCGAAACCCAAATCAATAACTGCATCAATAGTATCTCCATCAATAACTTTCTCTACAGTGGTTACATTATAAATAAATTCACAAGGTTCTTCGTTTATGTATTCAGCCATTTTAACTCCATTCAAAGTTAAGTTTACCTTCTGGCCATGTAACTTTACATACACCAGCTCCATGTGGAAGGTGATAATTTTTATAGTTTAATCCTGTATCTTTTTCGTATTTTTCTGGAACAAAATACCAAGGCGGTCTATCTCCTTTTTTGATATCTGTTTCAAATCTAATTCTGGTAAGTTTTATTTTACCATCTGTAGTTGGTTCGTTTCTAAGTCCGCCTGCCATCTTTTCTTTCTTTTTTTGTATTTTGTGTAGCGAGGGATTTTTCTGTTCCCAAGGAAATCCCTCAAGGTCTTAACCTAAACTCGGCTATCTAATTACGCAGCAAGTGCGAGAGAAGATGCGGGTGTATAATCAGCGTTGTTTGCGATTATTTTAATGATGTTGGTCATCACCCTATTTGTTCTCTCTGATACTATCACTTATAATCGAACTCTGTTGCAGCCCCATCAAAGAATTACATATACCAAAAAAATATGAACGCGTATGCTATAGCACAACCTAGCAATGATAGTATTGTAACCCATAACATTAGTCTATCCATGTAGTCCTTTGGTGGAGCTGATGGGAATCGCACCCATGTCTTACAAGATACCCTCTCAGGTCATCAAACAAATTCCTTCATATATTTATACTGAACCTCTTTCAAAGGATTTAACCATCTACTTTTAGATTCTCTCCATAATAGAGGTTCTTCATTTTCTACTGCCATTATTATTATGATATTTTCTATGGGAATACCTGTACGTTCTTCGTAGGCGTGAGCGTAGAAGGCTCCTTGCATAAAATACTTATCACACATTTCCCAAGTTTTCTTTTTTCTAGAAGTCTTATAGTCAATTACTGCAAGTTCATTATCAAACTCACCAATTAAATCAGTTCTACCAGCCAGTCCAAGTTCATCAGAATATAATGCACCCTCTATAACATGTACGTTATCTATTCTGTCAAGTAATGGTATAATTGATTGAAATAATTCAACCACATTAGGCATTCTGTTTTCTAAATATCCGTCTTCGTTTTTGATATAGGATTCACAGACAGAATGTACGCTTGTTCCTTGTCTGGAAGCTTTTGTTGTAATTCTGTTGGCCTCCACTTCTCCAACGCGTTTTCTCCACTTCTGTATACCAACTTTGGAGAGCTGTGATAGAAGTGAGGTGATTGATAGATACTTATTCCCATTGGGTGTAATGTAATGTCGTTTACCATTTATATTTTTTGTTTTTAATTCTTGTAAATCACAACCTACATGATTAAATTTTTTCATAACGATTTATCTTTATTTCTTAAAACTTCTTCCACACAAATTGGAAATGTTGTTATAGCAATCATTAATACTTGTTCATTTGATTTATTATCAGAAATTTCTTGATATGTTAATGAGTGTCTTAATGTATCAACCACACACGCACAAACAGTTCTAACTTGTACAGGCCACAGTTCTTGTGTAAATGGAAGTTGTGAAACCTCTACTGATTCAGCACATCCATTTATGTATCCGTATATAAAATCTGAAGGATACCAATATGGAGTTGCACCGTCTGGATGTGATTTGATTGACTGAGTAAAAACTAATAAGAAAAAACATAACAATATTATTTTTTTCATTTATTCCTTATAGTGGACTACTCCCAAAAGTTTGTAAATTTGTGCCGTATGCAATAACACAATATGTTTCATATTCTGCATGATATTCAATTACTGTATACGTTCCTGTTTGAAGATTTATATAAAATGAAAAAGGTAAAGTTGCTGGTTTCTTTGCAAGTCCTGTTTCAGATCTAACTTTTGCAAACTCTGAACCAGTAAAAATTAGTGTTTCATTTTTTTCATTTATTACTCCAAATGTTTCTTCCTTACTTGCACACATTACAGGTTTTTCATTCCATTCACCTGCATTCACTAGTGTAGCATAACATGTTACAATCAATACAAATAGTTGTAGCATCATAATTAATATTTTTTTCATTCTGGTATATTCATTGTTGCACCAGGCTGTGTTCGTTTTATTTCCTGTAACTTATGTTTCATCCACAAGGGAGTTGATTTCTTGTGACCTGGCGATGAAATGTTATCATAAGCAAATCCTGTCAGACCTACTTTTATTGAAATCTTACCACCACATCCTTGTTCTTCACAAGGAGTTTCAGTTGGAATATGTCTATCCGCAATTTTTAAATTTATTTCAAATTCGTTACCACATTTTTCACACATATAATCATAGTACGGCATGTTTTATTCCTTCACTAAACCACTTTGGTTCATGAGTATTTTTCCATCTTGCAAAACTTTTCTTCTCTTTTATATAGTAGTTCCTGTAAGCACGAACCACATCATTGTCTTTACAAGAGTCAGGCATACATTGGGGTGGGTCAGTCCAACCATTATCTTTAATATTTTTTGGTGGAGTCTTTAAAAGTTTTCCAAGTTTATCCCATGACTTGTGATACTTAAATTCACCATTACTGTATCGTAACGTGTACTCTGCACTCAACATTCTAAACAATCGAAACAACCAATCATAATGTTGTTTCGATGAACGCGTCCAAATAGTTGATGGATGATTCTTATGTGCAATCTTATATAAATCTGGATGCACATCTTCACCATCAAGCACTCTATGTGCTGTTGATAATAGCTGTGCATATTCCAGAATCATCTTAACCACATGTTTATCACAATGCATTTCCGCTGCATCGTCTGGGCGTTTATCTAAAAAAAATATATTCATAATAATTCACTCCTTCAATTATATTATACCCTTTAAAACAAAATTTGTCAAGTTAGAATCTTGTTTTGTTATAAAAAATATGTGTATCAATCTGTAAAGTCATTTGTCTTTTTAGAGCCCATCTTGGCGGATTAATATAATCAGCATGATAATGAGTTGCTCCATCAGTTATGTCTATCAGATCTGGTTTGTTCATAATGTAATCTGCAATCTGTTGTGAATCTGTCCATGATCTGGTTTGCCTTGGTATGTCTCCTTTTCCATCACAATACCAACTAAATTGGCAAGCGTTTCTTTTTGGGAATCCATTTGAGTAATGTGCTCCTTCCTTGACTACCTCACAGATTGTATCTGGATATCTATTTGATCTCACCCTATTGAGAGTTACTTGTGCAACTGCCAACTTTCCTGCAGTAGATTCTATCGCAGCTTCAAAATATATGTTCAATGCTAAACATTTTTTTTCTGCTGGATCTATGAATATTTTAGGACTTTGTGATAAAATCTTTTCTAAATCATAGTTATTTTTATTGGTTGCAGGAACCCATATTTGTTGCGTGGTGCCTGAGTTCAGTTTTGAAAATGATAATATAAAAAGCACCATAAGTGTAATGAATTTCTTCATATTCCTCTTGTGTTATTGTTAATCTAGACTTCAATAGTCCAAAGTCTAAGACTTAAATAGGAGAGTTCCTACCACGGCGGGGTGCTCTAGCAATATTGCCCGTTTCCCATAACTTGGGGGCAAATTCAGAGTAATCAAAATCAGAGTACCATGTATCCCCACCTAACATAGTGGAAAATTTTGAAATGGTTCTATCCCAATCCATAGTTAATTGAACACCGAAATCTTTCGCAAGTACCACAGATATTTTTATTGGATCTGGGCCCTTCATGTCCAACTGCCGTAGTTCAGCTTCAACAATAGTTTCTATATTATCACTAGAAACTTTTTTAAGCTTGACTATTCTCTCTTCTAATTTTTTAATACTCATGGTAATAATTCTGGATAAGTTTCTTTCACTAAATTGTAAGTTAATCCTCTACATTTTATTTTTTTGTCTTTAACCTGTAGAAGAAGTTCTACCTCAGAAGGATGTATGCCCTCTAAGATTTCTGTGAATAACATTTCCCTTTTCATATCTGTTAATCCTTCTCTACCACCTTCAACAAACAAATACAATTTTCGCACGTGATAATATAGATAAGTTGGATTGGGCTCATCTGTATCTCCTTGAAATTTTGTTATTGGGGGTGAACCTGGCGGTAAGAGAAATTTTATATCTGGATGAAATGCATGTCTTAGTATCTCCCTAAGTGCTTTAGAGTTGTACTTCTTTAGTACTTCTTTTTTCTTTTCTTTATTTTTAGCTTGTGCAACTTCACTAAAAATTATTGGTAAACTTGTTGCCATAATCAAAAATCTCCAATGTGCTCCATTAGATTCTTCAAATTCTTTTTTGTAAAGTATTCCATAAGTTTACCCCGCTGTGGAGTCTGCTTATAGTATTGATTGGTTATATTTATACGAATTGAATCTGGAACATGTTCTAAATTGACCATTTCTTGATTACGATAAAAATTTCTTTTCATATCCTCAGTCCATTCAGATCTATTATTTTTCCAATATTCCATCTTCTTTTTTGATATGGGTCTTTGTCTTTTACCTTCAGTGACAAAAGTATCATCTGCAGAAAGAATATTTGGAACTCCATCTCCAGCGTCACCTTTAATAAGTTTTTCCCAAAGTGATTCTTCTGGATTACCAACTACGAAATCTTTAGTTAAAGGTGACCATTGTTGAACACCTTGATATTTCTGTAACTGAATAAAATCTTTATCACTTGATATTATAAGTGTAGGATTGACTGACACTTCTTTGTTTAATACAGCAATTACATCATCTGCCTCAGCACTTTCAACTTTTATCACTTTGTATGGAAAGTAATTACGCAAATCACTAATCATCTCATCTAGAAATTCAAATAATGATTTCCAATCAGTGCTATCATCTTCTCTTTTCTTTTTACGATTTGCTTTGTATTGAGGAAAAGATTCTTTTCTCCAATTTTTATGGGAGTCACAACAAATAACCAGACCACCAACACTACTATCATAGATTTGTTTATGTTTTTGTAAATATTGTCTTATAGTATTTAAGACTGTATGGCGTAGTAGATCCTCTTCGACCACTACATTGCCCTTTCCCATTGCCATGAAAGAACCTATCATGGTTTGAGAGAAATCAAGTAATATCATTCTGTATTTTCTATTCTAAATTTTAAAGATTCAAGAAATTGAGTCCATTGATTCATTCTCATTTCCCAATTATAAAAAGTGTCATAATATGTTTTTTGTAAAGACAACAAAGTTTGAGTCTCATCTTTGTGATAAGTCTCTATAGCCTTTCCAAGAATATGTGCATGAACTGCAACATGTTTTTCTGGGCCGGGTTCATATCCATACATCCATGCAAAGTTTGCACAAGTCTCTGGAAGAGCACCAAGATTAGGACATACCACCATACACTTGGCACTCATTGCTTCTATTGCAGAAATACAGGCTGTTTCCATATAAACAGATGGATAAGCCATAATGTGATTTTTCTGCAGCTCCTCCCTAATTTTATCATTAGATACTGTGCCATGATAATTGACACTTTCCATATCATTTGCTTTTTTATAGACATGTCGATACTGTTCATCCATGTGAGGTCTATCATAAATCTTAAAACTAGAAAAGATATTAAGTTCAGCATTTTGAACAGCTTCAGATTCATTAGTCTCTTTAAGTCTTTCCCAAGCTTGAAGTAGTAACTCCAATCCGCGATGAGGTGTACTCATGTACACACATGAAATTTTGTCTTTGGGTTTTTCGTGTTCTGGAATAGGTTCAATAGCATGTTGAATAACAACTCCATGATCATAAGGTACACCAAGATAAACTCCATATTGATACTGTTGCCAGTTACTAACAAAAATAATTTTCTCAAAGTGTAACATATTATTTCTATCTTTGAGAAATTCTACTTCTGGATCTTGTGCAAGATCATGCACCCAAAACAAACGAGGTTTGTCTTCTAACTTTCTTTTACGAGAAGCTATCCATTGGAAGTAATTTTTCAGTTCTGGATCTAATTTGTCAAATAACCATTTCTGCATTAACTCCGTACCACCTGCAGCTTTAGGTGTTTCTTCTGGAGCAAAATCACTTTCACCAAAATCAATTTTTAACGCCATAAATATCCTTTATCAATTATATAATATTTTACTAGTATCTATACCTTTTATTTTTTCGGTTTTTATTTCTGGAAGGGGAACAGGTGTAAGAATACCATCTTTCTTGTGATAGAGAGAAAACTTACCCTCAATTTCTGCTCCATCATTATGTGTTAAATCATATATAAAAGTAGTTTCATCATCTGCAGCAATTATTACTTTAGCATCTCTTAGTGCAGGTTTATCAATTCCAAAACCACTACTTCCCTCATTCAATCCTTTATCAAATCTTTCTAAGATAGTTACTATTTTTTTTAATAAGTTGTTTTGCATAAGCCTCTTAAAATAGATATAGAAAGTGGACACCTTGGTTATCGGTTTTCATGGTATGAGTATAGCACTGAGATAACCTAGCTGAAGGACAACTAGGGGAGAGATTGTGCACCACGATTAGCCCACTTTCTATTTGTTTTTCTTTATTAGTATTATAACATAAAAATATTTATCTGTCAATCAATAATATAAAAAAATAACCATGAGTTTGTCCTTGTACTTCGATACCTAGAATCTTAGGTCTACGAACTTCTCACGAATCGTCATCACCATTCTAGCGTATGCAAGTCGGCCGGACTCGTTACTTGCAACAACCTCACATAACATTCCTACCTCAGAGCTTCGAGAGGGAGTTACCCTAGTAGAGCAGTATACGAACTGGTACTATCTCTGAACCAAACCTTCCACCAACTTAGAATGCTTAGGTTATTTTTTTATATCATAAATTAGAAGTAAATTGTTTATCAGTTATGGCTTTTGTTTCTGAGATAGTGGTATAAACACTATTATCTTCTCTTATATGAGAATAATCTTTTTCATCCATCTCATTAGTCCAAACTAAATTTATGTCTGAATAGAAGACCCCTACAGACCTTTTTGGTGTTCCATCTGGATAGTAAGCCATTGCAACACATTTTGGAACAACCTTGTTAGTCTCTTCTTCTCCTGAGAACATTCCAATCCAATCACCAGTTTTCAAATAATATTCACAATATCTAATATATGCTTTTTTATGTTCTGCTGCATTAGCGGCTTGTTGTTTTTGTTGGGGTGGAGTTCTAAAACCCCTTGCAGTTTTAGTTAAAGTTGAAACATTAAGTTTACTTTGTTTAATCCACTCTTTGACATTCTTAAAAGAATACTTATCATCATCTGGAAGATCTAAAACAGATTTAGCAACATTCTTATATTCAGCAGGTTTCTTTTTAGCCCTCATTTCAGCAAGACGAACTCTCAATTTCTCTTTAGTTTCCTCAGAAAGCTTTCGTTTTTTCTTCATAGGTTTAACTGCTTCTCTTTTTACTTTTGTTTTTTCAGCCATCA
>VTLG01003851.1_pt1 | contig 11201 bp, 12 predicted proteins | sample 4694571 | NCBI WGS metagenome assembly VTLG01 (sample SAMN12604809, study PRJNA352737) | marine metagenome | biome: ENVO:00000447; feature: ENVO:00000209|ENVO:00000569|ENVO:01000036; material: ENVO:00002151; isolation source: viral sequences binned using virsorter ... | reverse complement strand
CAATAAATTCTCCTAAAACTTTTTTATTTAATTTTTTAGTCTTAAGAGATTTAACAAATGCCCTTTTGATTTGTGCTTTTGTTGCGTCTTCATTAACTTCAAAAGTACCATCATCAGATAAAGAATTAGACAATATACCAAAATAAGTACTATATCCAGAATCTTTAAGAGAGAAAGATTTATTAGTTTTCCAAGACTTCATTATTATATCATACTTTTTCACTTCTTTGTAAGGGTCGATATACCTACGAATAAAGGATCCAGCATCTCTACCAGACATAATTCTCATACCAATGAAATTGGTATCAGGAAACTTATCTCCCAAATGCCTTAACATAGTATCGGTAAATGAATAGTATTCATATGAGAAATTATATGTTTTACCCAATTTTCTATCACGTAATGAAACATTATCTCCACAACCAGCAGTTCCTAAAAATGGTTCATCTTCCCAACGCCTTTCAACTTCACGAAAATATCTTAAAGGATATGCTTCACCATCAGTAAGTATTACACACTGAACTTTTTGTAACTTATTCTCTTCTTTAAATTTAGGTAAAATTTGATGAAGTGCTACTAAACTTTCATTTAATGGTGTACCAGAAAGATGTAATCCTTGTGGATACCTATAATACACACGTCTTCTGAAAGATTCAGAAGTACGATAGATATTGAGTAATTGTTGATCTAATACTTTACTATTAACTTTACTAGTAAACAAGTGTAACATACCAAAACAATTTTCAACTACAAATAATCCTTTCTTTTCTACAAAAGATTTTCTTTTATCATAAAGATTTTCTTCTTCATTATAATCGAAAAGTAATGCCTCATTAGTAAATCCATAAACATCAAATGGAATATTAACCTTCTTACAAAACCAAATCAAATTATAAAGTTGCTTTAGAGTATCGGTCATTACTTCTGCCATTGATCCAGACCAATCAAGAATAAAGATCAACCCATGATTTTTACCATCAGGAACAACGTTTACTTTCTTGAAGAGATCTTCATTAAACTTATAGGTATGAAGTTTTGCTGTATTAAGGATTCCAGTTTTAGCAATCGTAGATCTAGCATAAGAATCAGCACTCTTTTTCATTTCAAATTCTTTAACAAGAAAATTGACTTCTTTCTGTGCTGATTTTTTAAAACTTCTATACTCACTATCAACTTCACCATATAAATCTAGATCACCTCTAGCTATTGTTTCTTTATAATTATATTCCCAATTTGACCAATTTAACTCACATTTTTTGTGTATGTCCTCATTAGAAATAATAATGTCATCTAAATTTAACTCTGGTATTTCAACATATACATTTTCTCTACTATGCTCATTTACAAGATTCTTAAGTGCCTTATCTAAAGATTCAACAGTTCTTGTTTCTGGTTCCTTGACTGGATCTACAGAAGCGCCAGCACCATCCATCCTATTATTATCAACATCGCTATCACTCCTGCTTTCCACAGGAGCATCACTATTAGACTCAGAAACGGTAGTATCAGTATCGTCACTGTCGCTATCAGAGCTATTCCTATCCCCTTCAGAATCCATCCTAGCATTTCCTTCAATTTTCTGCTCTTGAGGTTCAGATTCCTCTTCCTTCTCTTGTTTGCAGAAATTATATAACGCTTCTGCTGCGGATATGGTGTCATCAAACGTTTCGGCATTTTCAATTAAACGGAGAATCGAAGTTTCAGCATCTGAAAAAGATATATCATTCCACGCACCAACCTTGAAATATAAATTAATCCTATCAGCAAGGTTAAAAGTAGTAAGATCTTGATCATTAATATCAAAGAAATCTAAATCATTCAGTTCATTATATCCCCTATAGAATGTTTTGGCAAGTCCAGCATATCTTCTCTTCATCAACTTCTCAATTCTAGCATCCTCAACAATGTTCAAAAATGTATGTGGTATATTTTTTTCTTTCCACCATTCTCTATCAGGTGTATAAAGAGCATGTCCTACTTCATGTGCTACTAATGAATCATATATTATATTAGTTGCCTTTTCCCATAATGGAAGAATCAATACACGAGTCTGTACATTAAACTGTGCTGTTTCTATTTGCTTATGCTCTATAATCAGATCTTCTGTGGCAAGAAGTTTAGCAAGTTGTGATTTGATTTCGTGCTTGACTGCCATTAGGTTTGTTGCTTATGAACCTATTATAAGACGAAACCCCTCGGTTTGAGGGGTTTAGTAGACGCTTTATCAACTGTCTGCGTCTTTCTCTTGAGGCACGTAATGCCTGTGGTTTAAGTTTTCGTTTGGCATCCTTCTTGGAGTGGTGTTGCCAGTTTGGAGTGTTCATTGCTCATACTGCTTCTGTGATATCATACTTGAAAATCCCTTAACTTTGTCAAAGGTTATGACACTTTCAAATTTGTCATTCAGTTCTGACTTATGGGATATAACAAAAATATTCGCATCCTTTATTATATATCTAATAATCTTAAGAAATTCATCCGTTCCAAAACCATCAAGTGAACTATCAAATACCTCATCCATGATTAGTAAATTTGTATTTACAGAATTCTTTACCCTAGCAACCTCTCTCCATGTAAAGAGTAATGATAAATCAATTCTCATCTTCTCACCTTCACTGAATGATGAGTATGAAAAATCCTCATGAATAGGTGACTTTACAGTCTCATTAAACTCCTCATCCAATGTAAAATTAATATAGAAATCCATCAACTGAAGATAACGATTTACCTGTTGATTAATGAATGGTAGATACTTTTTAATTATTTTTGTCTTGACTCCATCATCCTTTAGAAGAGAATAAGCAAAATCATAATAAGTAATTTCTTCTTTTTTTGCAAATAAATCTTTTGATGTTTGTTTGAGACCTTGTTTAAACTCTTCTAATTTCTCATGTTCAGTATTTCTATTTTCAAATCGTTCGGTAATTGTTTGAACTTCATCTTCAAGATCTCTGATCTGTCGTTGATTGAGACTAATCCGAGTATTGTTTTGAGAAATGTCATGGTTGAGTTTAGTGATCTCCTTTGATAATTGAGCAAACTGATGTTGCCTTTCTTGTTCTTTTTGAATTGTTATTTCCAGTTCTTTATAACCAGATTGCAATTCCTTTGCTTTATCTTGAACATCAGCAATTTTATTTAACCTAAATGATTCTTCTATAGATTGTGTACAGGTAGGACATACCGTATGTTCTGTGAAAAACTTATGCTCTTTAGTAATGGTAGATACCTTCTGGGTAATTTTACCTTTAAGATTATTAAGTTTCACTAACTTTTCACCAGCACCAGCAACAACTTCTTGCTCCTTAAGTAAATCCGATATGTCTACTTCAACAAGTTCATTTTTTTCTATGTGAGTATCATTTTCAATACTCAATGTTTTAATTTTTTGTTTATTATTTTCAATATTAGTTTTACCTTGCTCTTCTAATTCCTTAATAAAATTCTTTTGCATAGACATTTTATCATCAATATTCTCTTTCTTAAGTTCTAATGATTTTATTTGTGTTTTCTTTTCCCTTAAAGTTTCTTTAACTATACTATTCATAGCAGAGAAAATACGAATATCTAAAAGATCTTCAATAACTTCTCTTCGATTTGAACCACTTAACTGCATAAATGGGACAAATGTACTACTACCTAATATAACAATTTGAGTAAATGATTTATAATTTACCTTTAATATAGTTTCTTCTAATATTTTTTGGTTTGATCTATCATCTGCTTCTTTATGCAACAAATTACCATCAACTTCAATATCAAATATATAGGTTTTATACCCCTTCTTATAATATAATTTCTATTATTAATATTAAATTCTATTTCAACTAAACAATCTTTTTCATTAACAGTATTAATTAATTGTCCTTTATTAATTTTACGAAATGGTTTATTAAACAAAGCAAAGGTAAGAGCATCCAACATGGTTGACTTTCCAGAACCATTTGTACCAATAATCAAATTTGTATTATGTTTTAAAAAATCTACTTCAGTCCATTGATTACCTGTAGATAGAAAATTTTTCCATTTAATTTTTTGAAATGTTATCATTTTTTAGGGGGAATCACGAAATCATCAGATGTAATTACTGCATATTTGTAATTATGCATTCTACATGTTTTTATAGCAAGTGCGTCATCAACCTCTATCACATCCATCATCTTATCTTCTTGATCTTCCAACATCATAGCATACCTTTCGGCATCATCCTCTTCTTCAAATAAAAATAAAACTTGATGCCCATACTGATCATCCACAGCATAGGCACCTTCTTCTCGTTTATTTTTCATTGTTAGTAAGTACATTACTCTACTTCACAGGATTGTCTATAAAGATCTTGAAAGATACCTTTGATGATGTTTTTATCATAATCAGTATCTGATTCATCAATATATCGATTCAAAATAGAAATAGTACTCTCCTCTTCTTCAATTTTAAAATCTTCATTTTCTTGAAGATCAAAATTTTCAATAATCTTAAGTTCATGTACTCCTGCACTATAAAGTTTATCTAGAAACTTTTCAAAATCTTTTAAATTAGATTTTTTTCTAACAATAACCTTTACAATTTTATTTTTATATTCGGTTGTATTAAACAACTTATAATTGGTATCTTCATAGTATACATTATAAAATAATTTATAAGGATTGTTAATTGGAGTATGTTCTAAAGTCTCCGTATCAAAGAGATGAAATCCTCTCGGATCATTTACATCATTCCAGAACATCTCATATGGATTACCCAAATAAAATATTTGACCATCATTAGATCTAGTATGAAAGTGTCCTGAATAAACCTTTTCAAACTTATCAAAGACTTTAGTATCCAACCCATTCTCCATCATATGACCACGGGTTGCTTTAAATCCATTCACTTCAAGATGACCCATAGCAACCTTTGCTTTGGTTTCTTTAATTAAATTAAGGGTATGATCATAGTTTTCAGAGTTTATCCAAGGAAGAAATAACATCTTCCTTTTTGCTATTGTAACTTCTTCTGCTCTATTGTAAATCTTTATATTAGGATAATTACGTAATAATAATTCAGGAGAATTTACATCATTAGTATTTTTATAATAACAATCGTGATTACCGATAGTAAGATAAACCTTATACTTCTTAAGAGGTTCTAACATAACTCTTTTAGTCCACTCAAGACTTTGTAAGTCTATTGCTTTACGACTATCAAATATATCACCCATATGAATTATAGTATCTATCTTATGCTCTTCTAAAGACGGAAAGAAGATGTTCTTATAGAATAACTCAAAATAATCATGAAGGTGCTTAGAACCCTTTCTGGCCCCTGCATGGGTATCTGTTATTATAGCAACCTTCATCGGTTATTATTACGGTACTGTATATTATCTTTAATTGTATTATATTCTGAACTATCTCCTGATAACGAATTATCATCAACCTTCATAACTTCATCAAATCCAGTCCTTTCAATAATCTTTGTTTTAATATCTAGTTGTTTTTTCTCTTTTTGTATTCTACGAAGAAATGCATAATGTATTACTTGTGTAAAATATGCAAATGGATTCCTAGACTTCTCTGGATCAAAATTATGAATATACTGTACGCAATTTTCAATACCATCAGAAATCATATCTTCCCTAAACATATAATTTACAAAGTTTGGTTTATATGATAAGTGAGTAGCAATCTTTAAAAAGCATGATCCAAGATAATTTGGTATCAATGGTTTACCTTCCCAAGGACCTTTGGGTGGATCTTCCTTGTATTTTTTAATATACTTGGCTTTTGCTTTTAAAACCTTTGCTCTGTAAACTATTATTGCTTCTAATAATTCTTTATTATTAACATAATGTTCCGTCTTTCTTTTTGGCATGTTAGATTTACAACATAGTTATATTATAACATATTTTTCAAACTTGACAAGATACCCAAATATGTGTACAATAACCTTTGTAAGGGTTGGAAGGGATAAATTAGCTTTCTTTATGTTTTAATCTAAAGAGATGTTCTAACTTTGTACGAGCATCTTTTACTGAAGTAACATATCCCATTTTAGAATTGGGTCTTACTGATCCATCAGCTTTATAAGAGTTTATACCATTTTTCTCATCAGAAATATAATGATTATAAATGTCTATTAATTTTTGATCTTTACTTTCTGTGACTGTTATTACTTTATCTAATCTTATAATAAAAATATCTTCATCAGATAATTCCATCCATGATTTAACTTTAATATAACTTCCAGCTTGATTGTTACTTAAACTTACTACAATTGGATTTTGTAAAATTAATATAGGATTTTCTTCATCATTATCATCTACTGATAGAAGACAGAAAAGTTCTTCTCCAGATACTAATTTTATTATTGCGTGAAATTCTTCTCCCATTATTTCTTAAGGGGTATATTGACTATATCATAATCAAAGTTTTCTTCATTATAAACTTTAATTCTTTCTATTAAATGGTTCAGGGTATAATTCCTCCTTGATTTGTAACTAATATCATCAGCAATATCATATAGAGTAGCTCTGGTTTTTTGATTACCTTTTCGCAATACTCTTCCTATTGATTGAAGATTTCTTATTCTAGATTTAGATGGAGAAGCAAAAATTACGTTGTGTAGATTTTTGATATTAATCCCGGTAGAAAAGGTTCCGTAAGAGGCCACGATAATAGCATTATTCTCTTTTTCAGTGATTTCTCGAACCTTCTCTCGGTCTTCGGTATCCACTCCACCATGAACAAAAAAGACATGACGATTATCAACTTTACTTTTATTTATTAATTCATACAATGGTTCTCCATGACCTTCTACCCTAGCAAATAATATTAATGTATTACCTTTCAGATCTAAAGCAAGATTTTTAATAAAATTATTTCTACGATCATGGGTAATAATATATTGAACTTCATCCTCAAAGTTTTCAAATTTATTCGGTGGGTGTTTCAATAGAAGTACATTAATATCCAATTTAGCAAGATGACCTTTCTTCATAAGTTCATCTGTCTTAATAATTTTATATGAAGGTCCAAAAAGTCCCTCCAGCACCCATTTATGAGTCTGTGTACCATCCAATGTGCCAGTAAACCCAAACCTAAATTTAGCATCGTCAAGTTTTGTCATTATAGATATTAATGACTTTGATTTAAACTGGTGAGCCTCATCCCCAATAACAGCATTAAATCTTTTAAAATATTTTCGGGGGAGTTTGTAGATTGATTGCCAGGTAGTGATAATGACTTGAGAGTCAGTCTCTCTTTCTTTACCAGCGTATATCTTGTGGCAATATGAACCTACGTCCCAGCCATAGTCTGCAAAATCTTTATACATCTGCTCTACTAGCGAAGTCGTCGGAACAACTATCAGAGTATTTTTCCGTTTCTCAACAAAATATCGAACAATCGAATAGATCATCAGAGACTTTCCCGATGCAGTTGGGGATATCAACAGCTTTCTATTATGTCTTAGAGCGTCGTATACTCCCTCTACTTGATAATCTCTAGGTTTGTGTCTAGAGATAGCATTCATATAATCTTTAACACCTTCTTTTGATATACCCTCATTAACTTCAAAGGGTAATCCATAGAATTTACTTTCCGTAAATTCATAGGTGTATTTGTGATCTTTACAAAATTGTATAATTTTATCTAACAATCCTACATATATTTGCCCATTCTGTATATTAAATAATCTTATTTTCCCATCCCAATATTTATTACGATAAGCTGGAGAAAATTTAGCACCAGGTACTTCAAAAGTAAACTGGTCTGCTAATTCATAATAAACATGTATTTCTGCTTCTACGTGAAGATGTACCTCACTCTTCTTTGATATAACCAAATGTGACATGATATAATGTTCATTTGGAAATATTTATTCCTCTTCGTTCTGTCTACTTTTTACCAATTTATTTCTAATTGCTTGTGCTTGATGTTGTTTTTTAATACCTTTTTCTTTAGCACGAGCAATTGCTGTTCTGATTACTGTTGATCTAGTCATAGCAGTTCTTTTTCCAGCAGAATTTTTTGTTAAATTATCTGATTGAGGTATTACCCTTCTATTAACAGAAGTATCTCCTGGTCCTATTTTATTCCATCTTTCTGGATATTTTGTTTTATCTGCTTGTGCTATTTTATGATCTACATCATGCTGTTTACCTGTTTCTTTAGATAATTTTTGTGCTTCTCTTCTTTGTTTTTGCTTTCTTCCACTCTCATCACTCATTGCGTCTTTAGATAATTTTTGTCTTTCATCATAAGACAAATTAAGACGATTTCTTTTTAGATGATCTGATACTTCTTGCTTTTTCAATGGAGGTAAATTTTTTCTTCTTTCCTTTTGTTGTTTTTTAAGGGAGTCTTTCATCTTAGTACCCCATCCACCATAATCTTTACCAGAATTTCTAAGAGTACGTTTTTCTTGTTCTTCTGGAGGTAGTTTGTCAAATTTTGCTTGAGCTTCAGCTTTAGTTACAAACCTTCTAACTTCAGTAATAAATTCTCTAAACGTCTTCATGTGTATAAACACTTTTCAAGTATTTATCCAAGATGCTTTATGTATTGAATCTCCACCACCATAGTTTCCTATGGGTACTATATTAAATGCCAAAGAATATCTAGGTTTATCACTTTTATGAACACCAATCCTATGCTTAAGGTAACTAGGAAAAATTGTTAAACATTTTTCAGATGGTTCTATTGAAACATAATTTGCAGTTACTGGATTTAAATCTTTTACATTGAGCATATATGAGGATAAATCTGCTAATGGATTTAAAAAATCAATCTTGGCAGATTCGTTATCGTATTGGTCAAAATAATAAACTCCAGAAAATGCACAATTCTTATGATTGTGATATGCTGAAGATACGTCTTTAGTGGTTTTTGTTATCCAAGAAGTTGTAATTTCAAATCTATTTTGATAACCTAAAGCTACATTTGCATATTCTTCAAAAATTTCTAGAAATAACTTTTTTATTTTTGGGTAATTTTCTAATACCCTATATTCCTTATTGCCAGATCCTTCTCCATCTTGGTCATGACTCATTATAATATCTGTACAATTTTTTAACTCGTCAGTATCTTCTTCTATTTTTAATTGTACAAGTGGTATGGTAAATAAATTTGATAATTTAGGTTCATTCATTAGTTAAATCCTGTCTGGAATTTATGCCATTCAATAGCATTTTTAATTTGGTAAGTTCTATTTGAAATGATTTTTATAATTTCTTCTAAAAATTTTAATGTAGTATCGTAATATCTTATCTTCAAATCTATTGTAGTTAACCTCTCATCTGCTTCCAGATGCCTCTGTATTGCGTCCTTTTCCCTAACCTTATACGGAAATGGTTCTTCAGCATATACATCTGGATCTGCCTTTCCTGTGTAGTAATTGTATCTTTCCAATTTAACTTGGTTGTATTGGGTTCTTGCTTTTTCACGCAAAAGAGTAATCGTATTATAAACTGTATAATACTTTGAGTGTAATTGAGGAATTTTTAATGATTCATCATGTAGGTTATCAGGATCAATGGTAGAGTCATTCTGCCACATCTCCTGAATTTTGTCAAGATTCATAAAGGTGTACGTCCGTCAGCTGCAACTATATTATACACAGTATACTTGAAAGTTGCCTCTGCTGTAAAGTACTGTATATCCGTAGCATCAGCTTCGAACTCTAAAGAAGTTAAATTTATTGGAAATAATTCTGAAAATTTTACAATAGCAATATCTCTATAATTACTGTTCAGTATGTGTAAACTACCATCACTAAAAACTATATTAGGATCTCTTATACCATCTTCATCTATAGTTCCTTTTTTATACTGTTCTGTTGTTTCTGGATATCCTAGTGTAGTCAACCAGTTATTAATTTTCATATAATTTTCAAGATTTTCATCAACCAAAAATCTTAAGGTAAAATCACCATACTGTAACTTATCACCTGGAGTATCAATATCCTTTAAGTAACTTGGCTGCAATGCAGTACCTAAATTAATTTCAGGAATTCTAGTAGAATTGGAAAAAAAACTTACTTTAGGTTCTTTTGATAATGTAAATTTAAATCCAACAGGAGATAAAAAGTTTCTATTTTCTATCTGATTTGCAAATGCTCTTGCCATTATTCCTCAACAACAGTACTATTTTTAAATGCACCGTTTGCATTAGCAACATCTCTATTACCAATTCTTCTTGTTGTTGGTGCTACCAATGCATCAGCATCTGATTTATTAGCAAATGATTTTCTATCTGCATAATTATCAGTCCATCTATTATCTTCTTTAAAATAAACAGTAACACCTGTTAATACACTAGTTCTTTTTATATGATATGGCATTTATCCATTCTCCTTTCTAATTCCTAATAATGGTTTTCTGGGTTTCTGTTTATCTTCTGGTTTTTTAGCACCAACAGTATTGAATTTTGTAGTTTGTGTATTAAATTTACTTGTAGTTGCCTTATCAGCATTAGCTTTGGCAGCAGCATTTTTAGATTTTTTGTTATCTAATTGCTTTTTTCTAATATCAGTAAATCTAGATTTATTATCAGAAAATTTTCTTTTTGCAATTTCTGCCCTATTTGGTGGTGGTCCTTCAGACTCTTCAGAAAACTGTTTAAAAAATTTCATTTTGCAGAAACAGATGATGAGTATTTTAGTTATTTAGACAAAAAAAGAGACCCCTTAAAGGAGTCTCTTTGGTTAAAGGAATTATATCCTTTCTTCTTACATGAGGTTAGCAACAGTAACACGTCTGTAGTAGCGGTTAGAGTTAACCTTAAGTCTACCAAGACCTGCATCAGTACCTTCAGCAAATGGGTTTGCAACGATACCATACCTTGTCTTAAAGCCGATTTTTGGCTGGAAGGTGTTCTCCCCAACTGCACGAACCATCTGTAGAGGAACGTATGGGCAGTAGAACAGTCCTGCGTCATAAGGTGAAGAACCCTTATAACCAACAACGTAATACTGATTACCACTTCCAGAACCTGCTGTTGGAGTGTTAGCAGAATATGGGTCGATGTATACTCTATACTTACCTTGAAGTACACCAGCAAATGTATTGCCTGTGTCATCAACTTGTAGGTTAGCATTAAGAGCAGGAGTGTAGTCAAGTACACCAGCCATTGTCAATGCAGAAGCAACGTCAGCAGAGCAAAGGATCATGTTACCCTTTCCACGACGAGTTCTTTGTGCGATTGCGTTAGCATCTCTCTCGA
>VTLG01003227.1_pt1 | contig 11201 bp, 15 predicted proteins | sample 4694571 | NCBI WGS metagenome assembly VTLG01 (sample SAMN12604809, study PRJNA352737) | marine metagenome | biome: ENVO:00000447; feature: ENVO:00000209|ENVO:00000569|ENVO:01000036; material: ENVO:00002151; isolation source: viral sequences binned using virsorter ... | reverse complement strand
CAGATATGACGTTAGAATGGGCATCTACAATTAGAATGACACAAATAAAAACAAACGTAACTTTATAACAATGGCAGATATACTAGCATTAATAGAAGGATATGGACTACCATTAGTATTATTATTAGGAGCATTGTATGCTTTGTACAGGTTTTTAGTATTTAGTTTATATGAAGTAAAAAACCAATTTTCTCGATATCACGAAAAGAACGCAGAAGATATGAACGAGATAAAAAGAAAGATAGACATTATTTTAGAATTTATAAAGAAATAAAGATATGGCAGAAGAACTTGTACTTGACGTAAAAAGTAACATTAAAAGTGTTACGAAAGAAACAAAAGATTGGGCAAAATCTTTAAAAGAAGTAAATGAGCAAATTTCAATACAAGAATCAGTTATAACTGATTTAGAAAAAGACCTTATTAAATTAAAAGCTCAGCAAGATGCAATTCCTAAAGGTGCTTATGTTCAGGGAATGGATAAGCTAAACAGGAAAATAAAAGAAACATCTACAGAATTAAAATTAGAAAAAATAGCGTTAAAAGAATTAACAGGACAGCAAAAAGAAGCTAGTAAAGAAGTTAAGAAATCTACAGCAGCACAAAAAGAAAACAATAAAGAGTCCAAAGAGAGTATTGCTAACTTTCAATTTATGGGGGTTTCTTTAAATGGAGTTAAAAAAGGCTTTCAGCAAGTAATACCAACTGCTAAGGCTATGTTTGGAACTATTAAGGCAGGAATAATGTCCACAGGAATAGGTGCTTTAGTTCTTGCAGTAGTAGCTTTAACTCAATCTTTTAAGCGTTCTGAAGCAGGGCAAGAAAAGTTCCAAAGGATAATGGCAGGAATAGGAGCTGTTACAAGTCAGGTATTGGATTTATTTTCAGACTTAGGTGAAACTATTATAGACGCTGTTACAAGCCCTATGGATGCACTTAAGTCTTTTAAGGATGGGGTGGTAACATTTCTAAAAAACCCAATAGGAACTATAAAAGATGTTGCTAGTAAAACAAAGGAAGTAGTAAAAGAATTTGTTGATGAAACCAAAAAAGAAGTAGATGCGCTTGATGAGGTTACAATAGCAAGGCAGAAAGCACATCGTATTGACAGAGAACTTAAAGTAGAAAGGGCTAAAGCTAACAAAGATATAAATGACATAAGACTTGAAGCAGAAGATAGAGAAAATAAAAGTGCAACAGAAAGAATAGCTTTATTAAGAAAAGCACAAACTATTGAAGAGGGTATTACACAAAAAGAAATACAATCTAAAAAGATTTTAATAGAAGCCCAAAAACTAGAAATGGCTCAGGGTAAAAATAATATTGAAGCTAAAGATAAACTTGCACAACTTCAAGCAGAGTTAATAAACCTTGATACTAAAAAACTTAGAAGCCAAAGGCTATTACAGACACAAATTACAACAGCAATAAGAGAAGAAAAAGCCCTAAAGGAACAAGCAGCAGAAGAGGCTCAAGCTGATATTGATTCAAACAATGAAAGAAAAAAAATGGAGGGTGAGGTTCTGCTAGCATTACAGCAAGAGAATACCTTAGCTTTAATAGAAGACTTGCAAGAAAGGGCTTTAGCAGAATTAAAAATACAAGAAGATAAAGAAATAGCTAGTGCTGAATTATTGGAAAATGCTGAATTAGTAAAAGAGCAAATTCGTATAAAATACGATAGAAAACGTGAAGCAGTAACTAAAAAAACAGCCAAAAATGAAATAAAGTGGGCTGAAATGACTAAGGAACAAAGGCTAGATACAGCTCAACAGGCAGCAGATGGACTAGCAAAAATAGCAGGTGAACAAACAGCGGCAGGAAAAGCATTAGCAGTTATAGGTGCAACCATTAATACATATAGTGCAGCTACTGCAGCCTTAGCACCACCCCCAGTAGGCGCAGGACCAATACTAGGACCAATAACTGCAGGTGTAGCAATCGCCACAGGTCTTTCTAATATACAGAAAATTCTTAGTGCAGGAGGAGGCGGAGGTGGAGGCGGTGGAAGTATATCAGCACCAGCAACAGCAGGAACTCAACCACCAGCACCACAAATGATGTCAGGTGACTTTAGTATTGGTGGACTAGAAGCTCCAGAACCTATCAAGGCGTTTGTCGTAACCGACGAAATGACCTCGTCACAGAACCAGCTTGCTGACATAAGACGAAGAGCAACAATTTAAAAATCAAATAAAATTAACTAAAATCTATTTAATCATATGCCGTGTACAAAATGCAAAGAAGGAAACACTTACAAATGGGGTGAAACAGGAGAATGTGAATATGACTCTTTAGAAGAGTGCCAAAAAGCAAATCCTGACCGCCATTACGAAGAAATGAAAACTACTTCAATAGTTGAACTTGTAATTGATAACGATTCACAAGAACTTGCTATTGATGCAATAAGTCTAGTGTCAGCACCTGCCATAGAACAAGACTTTGTTTACTTTAATAAAGCTAAGAATAACTTGACTTTTGCTAAAGTAGACGAAGATAAAAGAATTATTGTAAGTCCTGCTTTAATTCCTAATAAGCAGATATTCAGATATGACGCAAATTCTGATTCAGAATACTATGTGTTCTTTTCAAAAGAAACTGTAAGGAAGGCTTCAGAACTTTACTTGAAACATAATAACCATCACAAAGCTACCTATGAACATCAAGATAGAGTTTCAGGTGTATTAACAACTGAGTCTTGGATCAAAGAAGGTGATATGGATAAGTCTAAATTATATGGATTTGACCTTCCTAACGGAACTTGGTTTGTTAAAATGAAGATAGAAAATAATGACCTTTGGAAAAAGATAAAAGATGGCGAACTTAAAGGACTTTCAATTGAAGGCTACTTCACTGACAGAATGGAAGCTATGTCAGAAAAATCACCAACTAACGAAGAAATTCTAAAGGCTTTAAACGAAATAATCACAAAATCAAATGAATAGAAAGTTTTTCTATTATATTACACAAAACCTTATTAAAAAATAACTATGGATTTAAAAGAACAAATTTTAGTAGCTCTTGGACTTAATAAAGAAGAACAAGAAGTGAAGTTAGGATGGCAAGGCAAATCTGAAGATGGTACAATTTTTGTATCAACAGCAGAAGAGCTTGAAAATGGTGTGGACATTTCAGTTCTTACTGAGGATGGAACTACAATCTTATTACCTGTTGGAACGTATAAAACAGATGATGGTCTTTCTTTTAGAGTTGAAGAAGAAGGAATCGTAGCTGAATTAATTGAGTCAGAAACTGAAGAAGAAGAAACTGCTGAACAAGAAATGGCTAAAGAAGATGAAGACAACTATGAAGAAGAAGCAGACGTAGCAGATTGGAAAGGTATGGAAAAGAGAATTGAAAACCTTGAAATTGCTGTTGCTAAACTTAAGGAAGAAAAAGTAGGTGGTGATGACGAGGTTGAAGAAATGTCTGAAGAAACTGAAGAACCTTCTACAAATCCAAAATCAATAAAAACTACAGAAGTAGTAGAATTTTCAGCAGAAGAAGAATTAGAAAATTTAAAAGCTGAAAACGAAAAATTAAAAACGGAATTAGCAGAAACACCTGCTGAAGCTCCTATAAATACAAATAAATTCAGTTCAGAAAAAGTTAGTTTATCAAAAGCAGATTATAAAAAACTAACAAAAAGAGAGCAATTCATATATAACTTAAATAAATAAAAAAAAATGGCATTAACAACGACTAGCAATTATGCAGGGAAGGCAGCAGGATTTTACATCTCTGCAGCATTAAGACAAGCAAACTCAATAGAGTTCTTGACTATGATTGAAAACATCAAGTACAAAAGTAACATACAGAAAATGGCAGCGTCTAATATGGTTTCAGACGCAACTTGCGATTTCACAGAGGGAGCAAGTTCATTAGCAATGACTGAGGCAGTTCTTACTCCAAAAAATCTACAAATCAATACGGATTTATGTAAATCTACATTACTAGATTCTTGGGAAGCGTTACAAATGAGAGCAGGAGCAGGGGCTCCACCTCCAGCATCTTTTGATGATTACGTTATTTCTTACTTAGGTGAGATAATAGCAGATGCAACAGAAGCATCAGTTTGGACAGGTAATGATGATACTCCAGGAGAGTTTACAGGTTTTGTAGGCGGAGGTGTTGGTCACTTAGTATTAGACGGAACTGTAGTAGATGTAGCAAAAACAGGAGCTACATTTGATGCAGATAACATTATCACTAACTTACAAGCGTGTACTGCAGCTATTCCTACAGCAGTTTACACTAAAGAAGACTTACATATTTATATGAGTCCTAAATCTTACAGACTTTACATTTCAGCAATATCTGCTTTAGGATATGTTAATGCATACTCTATGAACGGTGATTATGATGCAGTATTTGAAGGAATAAAAATCGCAGTTTGTAACGGAATGAAAAATGACGTTTTAGTGGCAGCAGAAAGATCAAACTTGTTCTTCGGAACTGACCTTTTAGGCGACCAAACTAGAATCCAACTTTTAGATATGGCTAACCTAGACGGAAGTGACAATTTACGTTGTGTAGCTCGTTATTCAGGTGGAACGCAAGTAGGTATTGGTGCAGACGTTGTATTAGTATCGTAAATAAAATAAAAACGGAGAGGGAGGGTGTCAAAGCCCTCCATCTTTATAACAACTTAAAATCAATAACATATGGGCTGTACAGCACTAACAAAAGGAAGGGGTCTCGACTGCAATAGAATCAGTGGTGGAATTAAATTTGTTTATTTTTCTGTTTATGATGATTTTGCAAGAGCTGATTGGGCTTATGATAGCACAAACCCTTTAGAGATTGATACTATTGACTTTCAAACTTCTACTATATACAGGTATGCTATGCCATTAGGGGTTGCGAGTCTAACAGATACAATTACAGGTTCTCGTGAAAATGGAACGGTTTTCTACACACCAACAATAAATATTATACTTAACAGACTTACTAAAGAAGATCAGAATCAAATAAAACTTTTAGGAAAAAGTAAAGTAAGAATTTTTGCTCAACTTAATGCAACACATACAGCAACAGGTAATGATGTAATTGTTTGTATGGGTATGATAAATGGAATGGAATTAAATACAGGAACTATGGATTCTGGAGCAGCATTCGGAGATAGAAATGGTTACACTTTAACCTTTGACGGATTAGAGCCTGAACCATTTGCTATGTTAGAAGATGTTGCAGCAGGAGGTGCACCATTCTCTAATGCAGGTATAACAGGACTTACAATTGACACAGATTAATTAGAATAATATAATTAGTAGTTTTCATATATTCTTAGTTTAGGGGGCTTTTTAGCCCTCTTTTCTTTTATACCAAATAAAAACAGACTTTTTCTATTATATAGTGTAATGATACAAGCAACCACAGAATTTAGCATTGAAGCCTACTTACAAACTGAAGACAATCGTATTGACACTTCAGTTGGTACAAGTCAGATACGATTTCTTGTTAAGATAACTAATGATATGGATGGTTCTAGTTATTATGTTTATCCTACAGCAACAGATATTTATCCAAGATATACTCGCTTAATTTTTGCTTATAATGCAACTCCTGATATGTATTTAGGTCAAGTAAATTTAAAACCTTCAGGGCATTACAAATATGAAGTTTATGAGGTAAGTTGGATAGGAACTCCGACATTAACAGAAACTACTGCACCTGCTACAGAAACCACTGTATTGCCTGTAAGCGACGCAAATGGTGTAGTTCAAGGAATAGTAACTAAAGGAATTTTAAATTTAACAGATAAAGCAGGAACAGAGCAAGTTCAATATACACAACGAGAAGCTCCTGCATCTACAAATTATATATATTACGGACAATAAAATAAAATAAAAAATGGCAATAGAAAATGTACAACAGCTTTTAAAAGAGCAATTAGGGAAAAATGGTAGCACAGAAATTTTTACTACTGCAGCGCAAACAGGTAAAGATTGGTATTGTGTTTACTTTCCTGTGACTAGTGTAGTAAGTGCTATAACAGTAGCAGATGCAACAGGTGAAGCAGCTTTACAAACGACACTTCCTGCTGGAACAACTCTCTTTATGAATGTAACAGCAATTACTTTGACTAGTGGTGTTGGAGTAGGTTATCACGAAGGACCAACTACATAAAATATGTTAGCACTAAAACAAGCATTAAGCTTAGTTACTATTGGAAGAAGGAGTAATGAGTGGTCTCCTATTTTAGAGTCAAGCCTAGCAGCTTGGTATAAATTCAATACAGGAATTGGATTAACAGGTTCTGATGTTAGATCGTGGGCAGACTCAGGTACTAGAGGATTCAATATGATTCAGGGAACAGCAGTAAATCAACCTGCATTTTCAGCAGGTGTTCTAACTTTTGACCCTTCTGCACCTAGTTTCCTTTCCACAGATAGTACCGAGATAACTTTACCAAATGACTTTACAATAGGTGTAAGATTAAACATAGCAGCAACAGGTGGAATAATCGTTGGAGATAATACAGAAGATGGTGAGTTAGTTAAAGTATTTTCAACTAATAAAATTGCAATTAGAATAGACAATCAGACAAGGGTTGAACTTCAATTAGATGGGGGCGCAAGTTTATTAGAAAGTGAGTCTTATTTAATAATAACAAGAACAGGTGGAAGTGGTGATTTGAAATTATGGTGGAATGGGGTTCAACAAGCATCTTCAGCAGCTATGACAGGAACAGCTAATATTGATTCAATAGGTGTAAGAAAAACAAACCAAAACCCATTTGATGGAACGATTAGAGAAATACAAATTTACACTGAGGCTAATGATACCTTAACAGCAAATATCAGCAATAGGTTGTCAACTCTATAAAAAATAAAATATGAAAGATAATATAATCAACATCAACTTAGAAACGAGTACAGCTCCTGTAATTCAGGAAGTACGTGGAAAAGATTGGATTGAGTACGGAGATGCTAATGGTGAGTGGAAAAACTTATATCCACAATTCCTGATAGATCTTTACTATTCAAGTAGTATATCAGCTGCTATTATTAATTCTACCGCTGAAATGATTGCAGGTGAAGATTTGATTATTGAAGATGAAGAGGATAGAAATGCTGAGACTAGAATAAAGCTACAAAACTTTATGAATAGAGCTAACAGCAATGAAAGCCTACACGAAGTTATTAAGAAACTAGCTTTTGACTTTAAGCTACAAGGAGGGTTCGCCTTGAACGTTGTTTGGAGTAAAGACCGAACACAAATCGCTGAAATCTACCACGTAGACGCTTCTAAAATAAGATGTGCAAGACCTGATGAGTTTGGGAAAACTACAGGTTATTATATTTCAGCAGATTGGTCAAATACAAGAATGAATAAACCATATTACGTTCCTGCTTTTAATACTAACGATAGAACATCAGCAAATCAAATTATGTACTCAGGTTTATATAGTCCTAATATGAATAGCTACTATACTCCTGACTACGTTAGTTGCAATAACTGGGCACTAATTGATGGTCGTGTTTCGGAATTTCATTTAAATAATATCTCTAATGGCTTTGCAGGGTCTTTTATGATATCCTTTGCTAATGGCGTACCGACAGCAGAAGAAAGATTCCAAATAGAACAAAGTCTTACTGATAAATTTTGCTCAGAAACTAATGCAGGTAAATTTGTGCTTACCTTCTCAGACGATAAAACAAGGACGCCTGAAATAACACCAATCAATTCTAGCGACTTAGACAAACAATATTTAGCACTACAAGAGCTACTTACCTCAAACATCTTAAGTGGGCACAGAGTAACCTCTAAAACGCTTATGGGCATAGATTCATCTAATGGTTTTAGTTCAAATACAGATGAGATTATAAATGCAGCAAATTTCTATCTCAATACCGTTATCAAACCATTCCAAGACCAATTAGTTAAAAGCCTAAGAAAAATATTTCAAGTAAACAATATGGATTTACCTGTAAACTTTGTACAGCTTAAGCCTATTACAGTACAATTTGATTCTAAGACTATCAGAGAGGTTATGACTACAGACGAAATTAGAGAGGAACTTGGTCTTGAGCCTTTAGGTGATGAAGATACTGTAGAACAAGATGTAAAACTTAGCAAAGTTGGAATGGTAGATGGAAAGCCTGTTTTTAGCACCATAGAAGAGGCTGAAGCTTACGCAAAGACTTTAGGGTGTGAAGGGTATCACGAACACGATTTAGACGGTCAAACGGCTTATATGGCTTGTAAAGGGCATTCTGAAGCTACTGAGCTTTCTAAATTTATAGAAGAATTTGGTGAAGACATACCTGATGATTGGGAAATAGTAGATGAAGAAAAGGTTGAAGATGAACACGAGGATTTTGATTTTGAAGCTGAATTAAATAAATTAGTTGAAGGTAAAACAGAATTAGCTTCAACAGGAACAGCTAGACCTAACCAAAGAAGTACACAAGATGGTGTAAATGATTCTTATGATGATTACTATAAAGTGAGATATATGTACACTAAAGATGATAAATTAGAGCAAGAAGGAAGCACTAGAGAATTTTGCAGATTAATGACTTCAGCAAGAAAAGTATATCGTAAAGAAGATTTATTACAATTAACTAAAAAGCCTGTAAATCCAGGTTGGGGACCACGTGGAGCTGCAACGTATTCCATTTGGCTTTATAAAGGTGGAGGCAACTGCCACCATTACTTCAGAAGGGTTGTTTACAAAACATCTTTAAGAAATGCAAAATCTAATATTAAAGATAGTCAAATTATATCAGATGTAAAAGCACTTAGCGAAGGGTTTGCATTAAAGAGAAATAGCGGCTTAGTAGCAAAAGCACCAAAGAGAATGAAAAATAACGGATTTTTAGAACCAAGATAACAATGGCATACGTACTCTTCATATCAGAAACGAAGCTGAAAGACAGCACAGCAATAAACCTCAATGTAAGTGTCGACTTACTTCTTCCATTTGTAAAAGAAGCTCAGAAGCTTTATGTAGAAACAGCATTAGGAACTGACCTTACACAACACTTGAAAGATGAAATTATAGCAGGTACTTTAGCAGGAGCAGATAAGACTTTAGTAGATGAATATATTGGCGATATGTTGCCAGGATATAGTCTTTACCACGCTATTCCATACCTTCGCCACAAAATAGAAAATGGAAACATTTATTCCAAAACATCAGAGACAGGAAACCCATTAACTACAGAAGAATCACAAAGTTTTCGTGAAGAAATTTTAAATACAGCTTCCTACTACAGAGAACGAATGATTGACTATATAAGAAACAATACATCTAGTTTCCCTGCTTTTTCTACAAACTCTGGTGCTGATGTTTCGCCATCATCTGAAAACTATTATAACGGAATGAATCTTGAAAAACCAAGACAAGGAACTAAGCTTACATTAAGGAATTTTTTAACTCCTGACCTAACATAATGAAGAAACACTACCAAACAAAACCAAAGAACATAACTAAACTGAAATCTTACTTGGAGAGTAAGCCTAAAAATAAAACAAATGAAAGAGGTACAAGACACAATACAAGTAGGATTAGCTAACGGTTCAGCAATAGCATTTAGTATTACTGAGTGCAATGAAATTTTAACGCTAGTTTCTTTAGTATTAGCAATATCATTCACGATTTATAAATTCATTAAATTTAACATCAAGAAATAATGCCTAAAAAACGCAAGCTAAATAGTTTGAACCCTAAGTATCAACCTGAAATTAAAAAAGATGATAAAGTGGTTAAGAAGTTTATTCGAGAAGTTAAAGGCGCTAAAGTGTACGCAATCTATTCCAAGTAATTTGGCAGCAATTAATCTCCTAATCATAAGAGATACATTTACAAAAGAATCTACCATTGGTGAGCTTTTCCTTAATGGTGAAAGAATATGTGATACATTAGAAAACCCTTATATAAATAACGAAAGAAACATATCTTGCATTCCTAAAGGTGAGTACAAAGTTAGACTAAGATTAGCAAGAGAATCTGCTACAAGAGACTACTTACACCTTTTAGTTCAAGATGTACCTAACCGAGATTGGATTTTATTTCATAGAGGAAATTCAGCTAAAGATACAAGCGGCTGCATCCTAGTAGGGCTAGGAAGCCAACAGGACTTTGTTCAGAACTCACGTTTAGCAATGGATTTACTTATGAAAGAAATCATTAATTTAGGCGGCACAAACATTAATTTAATAATCAAAAATAAATAATATGAAATTTTTAGAAAAGTTTTTAATCGGACAGATGTTTAAATCCAAGAAGTTTTGGTACGCCGTGAGTTCAGTAGTCGTACCTGTAATTGTAACATTTTTGGGTGTAGATGAAACTACAGCTACAAACCTTTATTATGCTCTACTTACATTAGTGGTAGGACAAGGAATAGCAGACGTTGCTAAAAGATAACAGATATCGATTAAAGCCACACGAAATAGTGGCATTAAAAAAGATGAGGGAAACCGAAGCCAGAAATGTTCTGGTTATCGGTGACCTTCACGAACCATTCTGTTTAGAAGGTTATCTTGACTTTTGTTTAGAGCAGTACGAATACTACAATTGTACTCAAACAATCTTTATAGGTGATGTCATTGATAATCATTATAGCTCTTATCACGAAACGTCAGCTGATGGTATGGGTGGAGCAGATGAATTAGACCTAGCTATTGAGAAACTTTCTAAATGGTACAACGCCTTTGACGAAAAAGGTACAAAAGTCATAGTGGGCAATCACGACAGAATCATAATGAGAAAAGCACAGACTTCAGCTATTCCTAGTAAATGGATTAAGTCTTACAAAGAGGTTTTAGGAACTCCTAATTGGGATTTTGTAGAACGCTTTGAACAAGATGGGGTTCAGTACATCCACGGAGAAGGTGGAACGGCTAGAACCAAATGTCGTGCTGATATGATGAACACAGTACAGGGTCATCTTCATACACAATGCTATACAGAACACTATGTCGGCAAGAAGTTTAGGGTATATGGAACTCAGGTAGGCTGCGGAATAAATCATAAGTCCTACGCTATGGCTTACGCTAAGTATGGAAAAAGACCTGCTGTTGGTTGCGCTGTAATATTAAATAATGGCGAAACTCCTTTGAATCTTTTAATGCCTTTATAATGAAAATAAAGGACTCAACTAAACTAACTTTATTTTATATGCTATTAATTGTAATAGTATTACTTTGTAGCATATAGTTTTTACCCCACCCTTTAGCCGTTTTAGGCA
>VTLG01003850.1_pt1 | contig 11205 bp, 12 predicted proteins | sample 4694571 | NCBI WGS metagenome assembly VTLG01 (sample SAMN12604809, study PRJNA352737) | marine metagenome | biome: ENVO:00000447; feature: ENVO:00000209|ENVO:00000569|ENVO:01000036; material: ENVO:00002151; isolation source: viral sequences binned using virsorter ... | reverse complement strand
CGAAGGTCAGATGCAAACCGATCACCGAATTGCTTGCAAACCAATGGGAAGGAGTAAGGCTACAAGCCTTGTTATTGAATTAACTGATGCTGGCTGGAAAACTCATGGAAGTGGTGAAGATGTTATTGCTATTGAAAACCTTGCACAAGTTGAGATGGAATTGCAAGGAAGGCAAGGGGATGTTTATGACCATGTTTGCCGCCTTTGGGAAAATAAGGTTCATACAACTTCTACTGAGGTTTCTTCGATATTCAACATTACTCAGCAAAAAGCCTTGAGGACTTTAAGGGGTTTGCAGAAAAAAGGTTTATTACTTGAGGATGAATCAACTAAAATTGATTTGCATGGAAGGCCCGCAACTTTATTTAGACCAAGGAAGGAGGGGTCCCAGGAAACAGGGGGTGAAAAGAGTGAAAGGGGTGAAAGTTCTCCCTTCGCGCATAAAAAAGATACTTTAACCCCTTTAACCCCTAATACTTTAACCCCTTTAACCCATAAAACCCCCTTCAAGGGGAGCACCCCCCCTAATGGTTTAACCCCCATACCTGTAAAAACTCCAGTACAGAAACTTACTTCTGGTGTTTGGAAAAATGGATGGTTAGTGAGGGATGGTTCAAATCCACATTCTGTTGTTATTGAGCAACTTGGAAACCAGATGGTTACTCATTCCAATATGAGGTGGGGTATCGATATACGTGAATGTGTTGGGTCAGCTTTTGGTTCACCAGAGGAGGAGGATTATGAGTTTTAATTCTGTTTGTTTATTCCTTTTGGTGATTGCTTCATATTCGAATTTATATGTTGCAATTTGCAAAAGAAGGAATAAATGATTGCATTATTGAATATGGCATGCCATAATTAAAAGGTACGGGGGAGACTCCACCACTTTTTGTTCCATGAACATCACACCTTCTTCTAACAAAGACGAAATTGTTAGCAACGCTATTGAGTTCACTGATCTTCAGTCTCAACAGATAACAAACCTTCAAGAGAAACTAAATTCTGCTTTTTGGGTTATCGGTGTTACAGCAATTTACGCCTTACTTAAATAACCACTTGCCCCCTTTATCAGGGGGCTTTTTTTATGTCTTTAATAAAAACTTACCTTCACAAACAAATGTCTGATTTTCACGAAACCGCTCTCCGAAGATATGAAGAAGAGCAAGACCAATTGGCTCGAGAAGAAAAAGAAAAGGAGGAGAACCCTAAATACTATTGGCACATTGTCACCGAAAAAGATTGGGACGATTATGCGGATACACCAGAAGAAGCAAAAGCTCTAGTTGATGAAGCAAAAAGACATGGGCTTAAATACAGTTGCACAAAACATGTAGAAGGGGAGCGTTATTGATTATGAACCTTTCAGAAAATAAACTGGCACGAGAGGCGATAATAACTATTTGCCTTGCTGCTACTGGGCCTGATGATAAAGTTGACCTATTGACAAAGTGGGCAAAAGACAAAAAGGAGAAACTTGTTATTGAAATTGAAAAATACCTTATTAGTGAAGCAGATCGGTTGATTGATAACCATGAAGAGTTTGACCTTTATTTCAAAAAATTCTGCAAAGAACATCCATTGTAAGAATACTTTTCCTACATTGGGGATGTAGTCGGGGAGCCTGATGCCTTTATCTGCTGGGCTGAAAGCAATAAAATACCCTAAGAGCATGAGGGGGAAAGCAGGGCAGCTAGTGGTGCTGATCCATCCCCCGACTACAATTAATAAAAACCACACGTAAATGACAAGTTTTTCTCCTGATTCTGTTGTTCAAGTCGAAAGAACAAAGTTAAAACCATACAAAAACAACCCAAGGACACATTCAGAAGCACAAGTTGATCGATTAGTGACCAGCCTTAAGGAATTTGGTTTTGTTAATCCAATTTTAGTTGACAAGGACTTAAATGTTGTTGCAGGTCATGGTCGTTTGATGGCTGCTGGCATTCTTAACCTTGAAACTGTCCCAACAATCACTCTTGACCATTTAACTGAAGAACAAAAAAAGGCTTATGTGATAGCTGATAATCAATTGGCTTTAGCTGCTGGTTGGGATGATGATTTGTTGCAATCTGAATTAGTTGATTTGGCTGATGCAGGTTTTGATTTGACTAAATTGGGCTGGGGGGATGAGATACCCACTTTTGGTGAAGATATTGATTTAAGTGTTTTAGATGATGATGAGGATTTATCTGATTTTGCTGCTGGCGTTAGAAGGAGCATCATGGTTGACTTTGAAGAAGAAGATCATGAAGAAGCAAAGGCTTTAATTGATGCTGCTCGAAAAAGGGGTGAGTACGTGGGTATGAAATTAATCGAGGCTTTAAGGGATGATTGATTACCAAATAGCTATACCTTCTTTCCAGCGTGTCGGTTTGTTGATGCAAGCTACATTACCTTGCTTGAAAAGGCATAAAGCCGATTTCAGTAAGATTACAATCTTTGTTGCTGACCAGAAAGAATACAAAAAATATGAGGCTGGTTTAAAACTTTTGAATTTGAAATTTAAAATTGTAGTAGGAAAACCTGGGATAGGTAAACAGAGGATCTTTATCAATAATTATTACCCGAAAGGAACAAGGATTCTCAGCCTTGATGATGATATTTTTTCTTTACATGAACAGGACGGGAAAAGGTTGAAACCCTGTAACTGGGATTTAGATAAGATAGTTTTTAAAGGTTTCAATACCTGTGAAAAATCAGGTGCTCGTATGTGGGGTATAAACCCTGTTTTTAATGGATTTTTTTTAAAACAAACTACGACTGTCGGGTTGAGATATATTTGCGCTAATTTTTTCGGCTCTTATGCACAAGACCCAGTATGGGGTAAAGGTCGGTTAGATTTTTCTAGTGGTGAGGATTTTGAGTCCAGCCTTTTGTCTTTCAAACTTTATAAAGGTGTTGTTCGTCTGGATGGTATTTGCCCTAAGACAAAATACTTTGCTGAAGGTGGAATACAAGCCGAACTAGGTGGTAAAAAAGAAAGAGATTTAGATCATTTGCAAAAGTTAAAAGAAATAGTTAGCCGTTACCCTGCTTATGCGAGGCTTTATTTTAAAAAGGGTGATGTTCCTAATATTCGTTTAAAAACAGTTACACATGGGAAGGTTAAATGGTTTTGAATCAACTTGAAAAAATAGTTTTATCACCTGTCAAACACAGTAAAAAGATTGGAGACATTTGCAAATCTATAGAACCCAATGTCAGAGAACCTTGTATCCTTCTTGACCTAGATGGTTCTGAAGTTGGTTTTTATTTGAGGTCTATTCCTACTGACTTACAAAAACTTATGAATATTGCAGATGTTGAGCTTCGTTCTGAGAGAGTTCCCAAAAGCAGGATGGATAGGAAACTTCCTTTAGGTCATGACTCCAAAGGTAAGAAAAAATATCGGGTCATTTCTCAATACTCAACGATACTGGGTAGTGTCCCTCCTAAACCACATATGAGAAGGGCTTGGGGTGGTAGATCTCAAGTTCACCTCCATGAATCAGCTTCTGTTTTTGTCAAGGCAATGCTGAAGGCTGGAAAAATTGGAATGGAACTTGTAAAGCATTATGTCCCAACTGTTTATGAAAAACATATGGAAGTTATTTCTAGTAGGCTGCCTGAAAAATGGAGGTTTACCCCTTATTGTTCATCGACTATTAGTAACTGCAATATTGCCGCTCCAATTCACCAAGACAATGCAAATATTAAGGGAGCAGTCAATCTGATAATTACAAAAAGGCAGAACTCCAAAGGAGGGAATTTATATGTTCCAGATTATGATGCTTGTTTTGATCAATCAAATAATTCACTTCTCGTTTATCCTGCATGGAGGAACAGTCACGGGGTAACACCTATAGAACCAACTCATCAAGGAGGTTATCGTAATAGTCATGTTTGGTATGCACTTGATTCTTTTGCTTCGTTGAGTTGAATTTATGCCTCAGGAACCAATAAAAAAACAAAGACCAAAGAGGTGCAGTGCTGCTGAGAAGGCTTTTCGTGTTCAGCGTTTCTCAAGGATGATTGCGAATGGAGCTACACGTTCTGATCTAGCACAATATGCCGCTCAAGAGTGGGGGGTAAAAATAAGGCAAGTTGATGAATATGTTGCAGAAGCTCGCCAGTTTTTACAAGAAGATTACAACCTTGACCGACAAGCATTTGCAGCAGTTCTGTTAGCGCAGTTGAATATAGTTCACAAGAAGTCAATTGAGCAGAATAATTTGTCGGTCACATTGGGTGCTATCAACACGGCTGCTAAGATTGCAAAGATATATGATTGATGGGTTTTTTAGCTGCTATACCTGAAGGAAAAGTTCTAGACAAAGTTGGTCAGGCAAAAGGTGTTGATGATGTTGAGGTCTTGTTGGAGAAGATGCAAACAGGTCTCCATCCTGGTCAGTTGGATTTTGTTAAAGATTTAGACACTGAGATTCTTGGTATGTCTGCTGGTTATGGAGCAGGGAAGACGAGGGCTTTATGTGCTAAGGCAGTTCATTTAGCTTTGGTTAATCAGGGTTTTGTTGGTTGTGTTATGGAACCAACTGGTCCATTGATTAGGGACATATGGATGAATGATTTTGAGGATTACTTAGAGCAATATGAACTTCCTTATACTTTTCGTGCTTCTCCTCTTCCTGAATATATTTTGCACCTGCCAAAGGGTGACACTAAGATTCTTTGCCGTTCTTTTGAAAATTGGTCAAGGATTATTGGTTTGAACTTAGCTTGGGTTCTTGCAGATGAGATAGACACTGTAACTCCCACAATTGCTTCTAGAGCTTTCCCAAAAATATTAGGTCGTTTACGTTCTGGTAATGTTCGTCAATTTGGAGTTGCCTCGACACCTGAAGGTTTTCGTTGGATGTGGCAAACTTTCGGCACTGAGGATGCACAGAAAAGGGATGACAGGAGGTTGATAAAAATGAAGACAGTCGACAACCCACATTTACCTCCAGATTTTGTTGAGCGATTGGAAGCAAATTATGACCCTAGCCTTTTGCAAGCTTATTTAAATGGTGAGTTCACCAATTTAACAACAGGGCAAGTTTATGATCGTTTTAACCGTGAATTGCATGTTAGGCCAACTTCAAAGAATATTGATATAGATTTAATACGTGTTGGGGTTGATTTCAATATAGGTAATATGTCAGCTGTTATTGGTGTTTTGAACGGAGGTAAATTATATATAATAGATGAAATTTCGGGTTCGCATGACACCGATAGTTTAGGAAAAGAATTGCAAAGAAGATACCCAGGAAAAAGAATTTTTGTCTATCCTGATGCTTCAGGTGGCAATCGTTCTACAAATGCATCACAAACCGATATATCCATACTCGAATCTTATGGATTCTCCAACCAAAGTTCAAAGTCGAACCCCCCAATCCGTGATCGAGTCTCGTCTGTACAGGCTCTTCTTGAAAATGGAAAAGGATCCATCCGCCTGGAGGTTGCTCCCAATTGCAAACGCTTGATTGAGTGCTTGGAGTTACAGAGTTACACAGAAAAAGGTGAACCAGATAAAGAGGCTGGTTACGATCACATGAATGATGCTTTAGGTTACTTAGTTTGGCGTGAATTTAATCCTTTATATGCAAGATCTGGAAAAGGTACAGGAATTAGGCTTTATTAAGATTAGACTGTTCGCATAATTTAAAAGAGGCAATCGTGTATAGCGGCTACAACTATTACAGTCGGGAGAAAGCATCTGTAACTCACGACGTAGCAGACCCTAATACTGCTTGGTTTGCTCAGGAACCTCATTGGGTCTTAATAGAAGATTTACTTGGTGGAACCTTTGAGATGCGTTCTAAACATAGAAGGTATTTACCACAGGAACCTAGGGAATTGGATGAGTCTTATGACAACAGGCTCGCTAGGTCAGTTTGCCCGCCTTATTACATTAGGTTGGAGAGAATGTTGGCTGGCATGCTAACGAGAAAACCTGTCAGGTTAAATGATGTAGTTGACACAATTCGGGAACAGCTTTTTGATGTCGACCTACAAGGTAATGATTTAAACGTGTGGACATATGAGACAGCTAGGAAATGTATTCGTTATGGACATGTAGGAGTATTGGTTGACGCTCCTGCTGTAGGTGAAGGTGGTCGACCTTATTGGTGTTCTTACACTCCAAGGGAGATACTTGGTTTTAGGTTTGAATTGAGTGGTGGGGAGCAGCGGTTGGTTCAATTACGTTTGTTAGAAAAAGTAATAGAAAATGATGGGGAATATGGTGAGCGTACTGTTGAGCAGATAAGAGTTCTTACACCCGGAGCATTTGAAATACACAGGAAAGGTGAGGATGGTGAATATAAAATTATTGATGAAGGTGTTATGAGTTTGCCTGAGATACCTTTTGCCGTTGCTTACAGCAATAGGGTAAACGTTATGGAGTCGAGGCCGCCTATGGAAGATATTGGTGAGTTGAACCTTCGTTATTACCAAAGTGATTCTGACTTAGCTAATCAGCTTCATATCAGTAGCGTACCTATGCTTGCTTTTTATGGTTTTCCACAAAGCAGTGAAGAGGTCAGTGCAGGTCCGGGAGAGGCAATTGCTTTTCCTGCTGAAGGTCGTGCAGAGTACATAGAACCTAGCGGGAAAAGTTTTGACGCTCAGTACAAACAACTAGACAAAATAGAAAAGCAGATAAATGAATTGGGACTTGCTGCTGTTTTAGGTATGAAGATGAGTGCAGAAACTGCCGAGGCTAAGAAGATTGACAGAAGTCAGGGTGATAGCACTATGCAAGTCGTAGCACAACAAATACAGGATTTGATTGACAATTGTTTGTTATTCCATGCTAATTATTTAGGAAGTAATGAAGCTGGAAGTAGTTTTGTAAATAGGGACTTCTTGGCGGCTCGGCTTGAACCTCAAGAAATTTCTAGTTTGTTACAGCTTTACACCGCTGGCACTATTACACAGGAAACTTTATTGAAGCAACTTGAAGAAGGTGAAGTGTTAGGGGATGAGTTTGAAATAGAAGAAGAGATTGAGGCTACTCAGGCTGGCGGTCTAATTGAAATGGAAAAACCAGAACCTCCTGTTGAAGAGGAGACCTCAAATGCTGAAGGCTTGGGTGATTTACCTGACTGATAAATGGGAACTTCTGAAGCCTTTTATAGGAATGCCATTGATTTGAATCGCTTCAGCAATAGCGTTTCGAAAAAAATTATTACTTCTTATAATGACATTATTTTGGAGACTGTTTATAGGCTTGCTTCTATAGATGAACTTGCTGCACCAGACACGGCCTTAAGGTTAAGAACATTATTAGCTCAATTACAAGAAAGCTTAGGTACTTGGGCAATTGATAGTACAACTGTTACGGCTCAAGAGTTGCAAGGTTTAGCAGCTCTTCAATCTGAGTTTGTTCAAGGTCAACTTAAAAAAGTTTTACCTAAAGAACATTGGTCAGCCGTTCGCAGTGTTCAGATTAGCCCTAATTTTGCTAAGTCTGTTGTTTCAACTGATCCAACTAAATTAAATATATTGGCTTTACCGGGAGAGTTAGAAAGGGCAGTTTTAGAAGGTGCTCAACCGACTTTTTCTTTGACTGCATCTCAAGGCTCTGTTATTACTTTGCCTAATGGAACTACTGTTGAGAAAGCTTTTCGGGGGTTAGCAGCTTCGCAAGCTGATTTATTTAGCAAGACGGTTAGGAATGGTTTGCTTTCAGGTGACACTACTTCTCAGATTGCAAAGCAGTTAAAAGGTAGGTTGCATTTTGGTCAAGCAGGGAGCGTAAGGCAAATTGCTTTAGCAGGTGGTGATGTGACAAAGATGGCTAATAATCAGGTAGTTACAATTGTAAGAACGAGTATCAACCAAGTTGCTAATTCTGCTAGCCAGAAAGTTTATGAGGCTAACCAAGACATAACGGAGAGGTATCAATATGTAGCTACTTTAGATAGTCGCACTTCTGCAATATGTGCAAGGTTGGATGGTCAGGAGTTTGAGTATGGTAAAGGCCCAATGCCCCCTCAACATTTCAATTGCCGTTCAACTACTATTCCTGTTATTGATAAAAGTTGGTATGAAAAAAGAGGTTTAGAACCACCAACTGAAGGCAAGAGAGCAGCGAAATGGGGTAAAGGGCAAACAGGTAAACAAGTTCCAGCAGGGATGAAATATGCAGATTGGTTAAAGCAACAACCGAGGAGCGTTCAGGAAGAGGTTTTAGGTAAATGGAAGTCACAATATTTTGTCAAGTTGTCTGAGAAGGAAGGTGCTCAGAGTGCATTAAGGAAAATTGTAAGAAAGGATGGTTCTGAAAAAACGCTTGAACAATTGAGGCGTACTTATGGAACTACGAAACAGATTCTCCCTTCAAAACCAGTTGTTCCAGAAATAATTACAAAAACTGTTGCGAACCCTGTTCAAGCTTATGGCCGAAAAACTTCAAAGAAACTTGGTAAGGGTGTAGCTGGTGAGGCTCGTTTAGTTTCCGACAAGGCTGGGGGTGTTGTTGTTAAGCGTGGGAAGGTTTCAGAGTTTGAATTGGCTGCTCTGAAGAAATTAAAAGGAACTGGGTTAGCTCCCGAGTTTTATGGTTACAGGCTTGTCGAAAGAGCTGCTGCAATTTCAACGACTTCTAATGTAAATATAAAAACTGGATATTTAACAATGTCCAAGGCAAAAGGTAGGCCAGTTTTGAAAGAATTGTTAGATGGTAGGCCAACTTTTCAAGATACTCAAAATATATTTGATTCTTATTTGTCAACAAGAAAAGCTTTACACCTTAAAGGGGTAGCACATAATGATATGCATGTTTTGAATTTCTTTTATGACAAAAAAAAGAAATCAGGGATGCTTGTTGATTTTGGTATGGCAAGAAATAACCCAAAAGCAGCTTTAATTGAAGCATTGGGTACAGGTCGCATGAAGACTAAGTTGTATGGTGGAGATTGGCAGTCAAGGCATTTAATGGACGATTTAGAATTAATCGGAAAACCTGGATTCCTTTCGAAGACAAATAAGAAATTCAAGCAATTTGTGAAGAATAGAAATAAAGTTCGCAAGTTATTAAAAGAGGAACTTGACGGCCCAGAATTATTGAGCAGAAGTATTCGTGAAAGAACAGATAATTTAGTAGGTATTTCAGATGCCAAGGCTCTAAAATATTTAGAGATGCTTTATGACGGAGTTTAAAAAATGTCTGCTTATATAGAATTGTTGAGCAAGAGGAAAGAAGCAAATTGGAAGGGTGATTATGAATTGGCTGCGAAATTGTTGAAAGAGGCAAGGGAACTTATAAAGAAAGGTGAGGTTACTGATGAAGAATTAGACATGGCAGCTTATATTTAGTTTGATTTTGCATTTAACTCAATGGGAAAGAAAAAAGGTTACGGGTCAGGCAAAGGGGGCAAAAAGAAATGAATTTGCTAGACTTTTGCTAGTTAATTGCCTTATGGGTTTTTATGTCTGAAGAAAAGAATCAGGAGTCTATGGCTTCTGACGCTCCTATGGAGAATCAAGAAGCAAACAATTTAAAACAGGAAATAGAAGATTTAAAAAAGAAAAATTATGAATTAATAGGGAAAATGCAGAAAAAAGAACTGTTGGAAATTCCTCCTGACTATGAAGCCTTAAAACAGTTCAAACAAAATGCAGAACAATCACGACTTGAACAAGAAGGTAAATACGGAGAAGCAAAAACCGCTCTTGAAAAACAATACCGAGAAAAATCAGGTGAAGACAAAAAACGAATTGAAGAACTTGAATCAAAAATCCGAGAACTTGAACTCGTCAGCCCAGCTGTCCAAGCCTTGGCGGAAATCGTACATGACCCAAATTTAGTCTTAAATAATTTCCTGCCTAAGGAAAAAATTGAGGTTGATAATGGTGTCCCTGTTGTTGTTGATGGTTATGAAAGGACACCTGTTTCTGAGTGGGCTAAAGGGAAGTTGCCTGAGTACATCCTGAAACAACCAAAGCCTCAAGGAGGGGGAGCTCCTGCTGGAAGGGCTGGTGGAGGTGATGTGCCTGTTGGGACTAAAAACCCATTTGCTACTGAAACTTTCAATATCACTGAGCAGATGAGGCTTTACAGAACTGACAAAAATTTATATGATCGCTTGAAAAATTCCGTTAAACGCTAATATATTAAGACAAGGCGGAGTTATGCCGAGCCTAATGGGTTATGCCCACATCGTGAAAACTAATTTTAGGTAATTTTTATGGCGACCGTTAGGTCGGACGTGATCATTCCTGAGGTCTTTACGCCTTACTTGATTGAGCAGACAACTCAGCGTGATGCCTTTTTGGCTAGCGGTGTGGTTCAGCCAATGGCGGAATTAAATGCGACTGAAGGTGGTGATTTTGTAAACGTCCCATTTTGGAAAGCAAACCTTTCTGGTGATTTTGAAGTCTTAAGTGATAGCACTTCTTTGACTCCAGGAAAGATTCAAGCTGATAAGCAAATTTCTGTGATACTTCACAGAGGTCGTGCTTGGGAAGCAAGAGACTTAGCTGCTTTGGCTGCTGGCTCTGACCCTATGGCTGCTATCGGTGCAAAAGTTGGTGCTTACATTGCCAACCAAAGACAGAAAGACTTGCTTTCAGCATTGTCTGGTGTGTTTGGTTCAATCAATGCAAATGATAGTAACTCTGCTTTGTTTGCTAACTGTATTGACTCAGAGAGTGGCGATACTCCTACAGGGTTAAGCCCTAAGCATGTAGCAAAAGCTAAGTCAATTCTTGGTGATGCTGGTGATCAGCTTTCTTCTGTTTGTATGCACTCAAAGGTCTACTACGATCTCGTTGAGAGAAAATTAGTGGATTATGTTGTCGCAGGAGATACAAACGCTGGAGCAACTGCATCTGGTGGTTCGATTGTTGCTGCTTACGGTAGCAATGGTGCTGTTCCTACTTATTGCGGTTTAAGAGTTATTGTTTCTGATGATGTAGCAACTACTGGGTCTGGTGCATCTACTGAGTATTCAACTTATTTCTTCACCCCCGGAGCAATTGCTTCTGGTGAGCAAGCAGGTTTGACAACTGAGACAGACAGAGACATCCTTGCTAAATCAGACGCTATGGCTGTTGATTTGCACTATACATATCATCCTGTTGGTACTAAGTGGGCTGTTACAACAACAAACCCAACTCGTGCTCAACTTGAAACCGTAGGCAACTGGTCGAAAGTCTACGAGCAAAAGAATATTGGTATCGTGAGAGCGACCAATGTTTCTGCTCAGGATTAGAGGTAAA
>VTLG01017185.1_pt1 | contig 11206 bp, 16 predicted proteins | sample 4694571 | NCBI WGS metagenome assembly VTLG01 (sample SAMN12604809, study PRJNA352737) | marine metagenome | biome: ENVO:00000447; feature: ENVO:00000209|ENVO:00000569|ENVO:01000036; material: ENVO:00002151; isolation source: viral sequences binned using virsorter ... | reverse complement strand
AATTAGCAGAAGTGACGCATATCGTCGGAGACTACTTATGTTTGATGGGTCGGTATCCAGAAAACGCTGTTTATGACGTAGACGCAGATAGCTTTGTCTTAAATGACGGAAAAGAGCCAGTTTACGATATAGACACTCTAGAACCCATAGTTATAGACGATTGGGCAGAAAGAGGAGAGCGAGAAAACAACATCAGAGAGTTAGCAGCAGAAGGTATCAATATTAGCGATGAAAAGGAGGTTATCCTATGAGAGATAAGGTAGATATGTTAGATGACGCTTGCTTAGAGATGTATGGTCATGCCGATTGGGAGTACGTTGATACTCCCAAGGGGCAAGCTGTCTTGTTTAACGAACACCCAACAAAAGAGTACCTAGAGATGGTAAATGGGCAACTAGGAGAGCCAGACAATGATATTAAGGAATAATAAGGGTCAGATGACAGGGGAAGTGATAGATGGCGTATATGAGCAAAAACTAAAAAGACGCTCTCATAGTTTTCACTCTCAGGGTGCTTTAGCGATAGACACCCAACACCTAGCTAGTTTAAGGCAGATAGGTGCTTATCTGGTGCGCAAATCGTTCGATAACGGAGAAACCTTTACTGCTACAATAGAGACCTTTCTAGAACATGGATATGAGAAACAGTGGTCTGAGGAAGATGGTAATCAGACCTTTCTCGCAGAGAAGTACTGGATATACCATAACAACGCTCAGATGCGATTGCTGTAAGTGATTTGACAAGGTGTTGTACAATGAGGGTGGTACTCTGGGGTGGGGATTAGAGTATCACCCTTTCTTTACGTCCTCTCATGAGCATGCAGATATAACCATATAATCCAATTTTACCCCACCCCAAACAGTAACAATAAGGAGATAGGATATCAGATACCCTCATAACACCACAAAAACACCACAAAGACAGACGATTACCACGTTAGGCATACTATAGTATGGAATTATTACTTTGTTGTGTTATTTGTTGTACTTGGGTATATTATATATACCCAGTACAACATCATTACAACGTACAGAGGTATATAAATGATGAGAGTGTTTGAACCACCTCCTAAGTCTTTAGAACAGGTTAATAAAGACAAGAAAAAAACCAAATCCTCTAATAGAGCAGCTAGAGGTAAAGGTGCTAAAGCTGAGGCTTTATTACTACGTCAATTAACAGAACAAGGATATGAGGTAAGACGTACTCACCTATCAGCATATCCAGATATCATTGCTTGGAACGAAACAGACCTCTTAATGATAGAAGTTAAACAAAGAGCTAATACCAAGTCAGGCATTAGTAACGCTTTATCTATGTTTCGTAGTAGTGCTAAAACTGTACGAAAATGGCATAAAGACGCTAGTATTCTTTGTTATTTAAGGGTTAATGACACTTGGAGTGCGTTTCAATACATAAATAACGCTACAATCCCTGTTCAATCAGTCGTGAATGAGGAAAGATAATGCCTAGGAAAACACGAGCAAGTAAAAGAACTTCAATCGCAGTCAGGCAAAAGGGTCAGCAAGCGATACGACTTAGAATGGCTGGAGCTACGATAAGTCAGATAGCAGACCAACTTGGGTACGCTAGTGAAGCTGGAGCGTACAAAGCTATCATGAGGGAGCTAGAGCAAACAGCACAGGATATGGGAGAGAGTACAGAAGCTGTTAGACAGTTAGAGTTAAAGAGATTAGACCAGATGTTATTCCCTATATGGAATCAAGTTATAGCAGGAGATAACACAGCAATAACAACAGCACTACGGATACAGGAACGTAGGGCTGCCCTACTAGGACTAGATGCACCTAAACAGATAGAGGCTAGAGTTAAGGTAGATGTTATTAGCTGGAATCAAGCTATCAGAGACTTCATTGAGGTGTATCGTAAATACCATAGAGACGCTCCCGAAGCTCCCATGCTTTTAAGGACGTTAGATGAACTAGCACAGGATAAGTTTGCAGGAGTTACAACGTGAATAACGACTCCGAGAGAATAATTATTTACACAGCGAATTTAGAGTCCTCTCTTAATTTGTATCCACAGATTTTTCCCAATTTTTGCTTTCTATTTAGGAGTTCCTATGCAGATAAAGAATCGAGTTAAAGAGCTACGGCAAGTAAAGGCATCGGAGTTATTACCGAATCCGAAGAACTGGAGAACACACCCTGTCGGTCAATCAGATGTTATGAAGGGAGTTCTCGCTCAAATAGGGTATGCAGATGCGTTAATCGCTTATGAAACAGATGAAGGGTTAATGCTTATTGACGGACATTTAAGAGCTGAAACAACACCAGAGATGGAAGTACCTGTTCTTGTAACAGACTTAAATGAGGAGGAAGCATCAACACTTCTCGCTACTCTTGACCCTTTAGCATCAATGGCTCGAACTAATCACGATGCGTTATCAAACCTTATCGACTCAATAAACATAGATAACATTGCCATTAACGCTATGCTAACGGCAATAACAGAAGGAGTAACAGAGTTTATAGATGAAGTTGGAGAAACACCTAACTTAGATGAGTTAGCTTCCCAGTATGGAGAGTTCGACCCAGAGTCTTTATACCCAGAGATACGAATTAAAGTGCCACCAGACGTTAAGGATAGATTCGATGAATGGCTCTCGACAGGCAATGGAGAAACAGAAGGAGAACGGCTTGCAGATTTACTTAGTTGATGGCTCTCAAGCAGTATATTTGAACGAAGCCTTTGAGGAACTTACTATATTCCTTGCTGGTGCTGCTAGTAATGGAGTCAATGAGAACTCTGATATGGCTCGTGTTGTTGGCGAGATTTATGCGTATAACCCGACTCATAAAATGCGATGTCTTTTGTCTTATCATTATTATAAAAAGGCAGATTTGTCTAAGTTATTGACATCGAGTGCGTATCCTAAACCGATAATCATGGCAGACTCAGGTGCGTTTTCTGCTGAAACACTGGGAGTGCCGATTGATATCAATGAATACGCTGATTGGTTAAAGCACTGGGATAACTATATAGATGTCTATGCCAATCTAGACGTAATAGGTAACCCAGCAAAAACACTTGAGAATCAACGTATCCTAGAGGATAAAGGGTTGAATCCTTTCCCTGTTTTCCATGTAAACGAGTCTTGGGATTACTTGGAATATTATCTAGAAAATTATGACTATATCGCTTTAGGAGGATTAGTTCCTCATGCGATGCACCTAGAGCGACTGATGCCTTGGCTGATTAAAGCATTTAAGATGCTGCCAGAAGGAAAAGGGTATCATGGCTTTGGAGTTACAGGCTGGGAAGTTCTAAAATCATTCCCTTGGCGTTCTGTAGACTCAACAAGTTGGTCGTCAAGTTATCGGTTCGGGAGAATACCATTATTCTCGCCAGTAGAAGGCAAGTTTGTAACAGCCTTTTTAAGTAATAGAGCATCATGCTACCAGTATCGCGATTTGTTCAAATACGCTGGCTACGATTGGGAAGATTTTGCTAACTGGAAAAAAAGAGAACCGATTACAGGTGGTATGCGTAAGAAACTTTGTGGGATTAGCGCGATTTCGTTTTTAAGAGCAGAGGATTGGCTCAGAAAACGACACTCAAGAACAGGAGTAATGTATGGATAAGATACTTTGTGTCATCTCTGGAGGCATGGATAGTGCGACTTTATTGTATAAAGCTCTCGCTTGGGAAGGCAAAACAGTGGAAGCTATATCGTTCAACTACGGACAAAGACACGTTAAAGAACTGGAATATGCTGCAGAACTGTGTCGGTTTGTAGAGGTAAAGCACGATATTATCGATATGTCGATGTTGCGTGAACACATTGGTGGTTCATCTCTCACTGACGATATACCTGTACCAGATGGTCATTATACCGAATCAAGCATGGCGATAACTGTAGTACCGAATCGTAATGCTATCATGCTCGCCATTTCCTACGGCATAGCAGTAGCGAGAAACGCTGAGATAGTCGGAGCAGCGATGCACGCTGGTGACCATGCCATCTATCCTGACTGTAGACCAGCTTTTGTGGACGCTTTTAACGATATGCAAAAACTAGCAGTTGAAGGTCATGGACACGAAAACCTACATTTATGGACACCTTTTATCAATAAAACCAAAGCCGATATTGCACGGGAAGGTGGGTTATTGGGTGTTGACTATACTATGACATGGAGTTGCTACAAAGGGCTGGGCTTTCATTGTGGGCTTTGTGGAACTTGTTATGAAAGACGAGAAGCGTTCCAAGAAGCAGGGCTGGAAGACCCTACTCTTTATGATGAATCAACTACACTGGAAGGAGCTTTGTCGTGATTATTGGAAAAGACTTCTGGTTTAGTATGGGGCATACCCTCCATGAACATCAGGGGAAGTGTGCTAATTTGCATGGGCATAACTACAAACTACAAGTGGTAGTTGAAAGCGATTCATTAAATCAACTGCAAATGGTAATGGATTTTTCTGACTTAAAAGAGATTGTCAGTGGAGTTATAGACGACCATTATGACCATCGGTTTCTAATCGCTGAATTTGACCCAAGAGCAGAGACGTTAAAACAGATAGACTCTACAGTAGTAGTAGTGCCGTACAATCCAACTGCCGAAATGGTTGCTCAAGCAATCAAAACAAGCATCGGAGTCAACTTACATACTGCTAGATTATTTAAGATAGTACTATGGGAAACGGAGAGCTCTTATGCAGAGGTATAGTGTTCACAAGATATTTGGACCAACAATACAAGGAGAAGGAGGCATGACAGGAACTGTCTGCCACTTTATTCGTTTGTCTGGCTGTAATATGTGGGACGGCAGACCCGAAACCAGAAGCGAATCTACTTGTCCGTTCTGTGATACTGACTTTTTGAGCCATACTATGATGACAGCTAACACTATCGTTCAACAATTAAATGCTCAAGGACAGGCTACATGGGTCACAATATCTGGAGGAGAACCAGCGTTACAACTAGACCAGAACCTAGTAGACACTCTACATGAAGCAGGATACTTGATAGCGATAGAAACTAATGGCACTAAACCGATAAATGCGACAGTGGATTATGTAACTTTATCGCCCAAACTACCAAGAGAACAGACAGTCATAGTCGATTGCGATACATTAAAACTGTTATACCCACACCCGAATCCCTTGATTCGCCCAGAGTATTTTCAAGATATTAAGGCTACAGATAAGTATCTACAGCCGATTGACGTGGAAGACACCACAAGAAACAATACAATCACCCAGCAAACTATAGCTAGATTATATGAGCTAGATAACTGGAAGTTAAGTTTACAGACGCACAAATATATAGGAGTTGAATAGTGTTACATTTATCGTGGAGAGATATAGATGAAAGACTACAAGCTATGAATCTCAATGAGATTCCTGTCTGGGGTATTCCAAGAGGTGGGTCTATTGTTGCTGGTCTAGCACAAAGATATGGAGCAATCCCTGTTCTAGAACCTCTACAGGCATCAGTAGCAATCGATGACATTATAGATAGTGGAGCAACTCAGGAAAGAGTATACAAAGACTATAACTTGAAAACCATTGCGTTAGTAGATAAAGATAAAGAAGGTATTAAAGAATGGGTGCATTTCCCATGGGAAGAACCCCCAGAACAAGACATTCAATCATCTATAATGCGTTGCTTGCAGTATTTGGGTGAGGATTTATCTCGCGATGGGTTAAAAGATACACCTTACAGAGTAGTTAAGTCATGGAACGAATTATATGGTGGATACAATGTTGATTTATCCAAGTTATTAAGATGGTTTGATGACCCTACTGACGAGATGATTATATCAAAGGACATTCAGTTCTATTCTATGTGTGAACATCATATGCTTCCGTTTTTTGGTAAAGCATCAGTTGCGTATATCCCTGATGGTAAAGTTATTGGCATATCGAAGTTGAGTCGCATCGTTGAAACATACGCTCGCAGATTACAAACACAGGAACGACTAACTCAACAAATAGGCGAATCATTAGAGGGTATAGTCAAAGGAGTAGCAGTACATATTGAAGCACAACACCTCTGCATGATGGCACGAGGAGTGAATCAGCAACAAAGTGCGATGGTAACTAATTACTTGACAGGAGTATTTCGCGACAAACCAGAAGCAAGGAATGAATTTTTAATGGCAGTAGCTAAATGACAACGAACAATACATCAATTTTATCTGCAAGAGATTTTTGGGACGATGCTGAGAATCAATGGCAGCCATTGGCTCATCAAATCCCTCCTGATGGGTTGTGGGATGTATGGTTATTACTTGGGGGTCGTGGCTCTGGCAAAACTATGGCTGGAACTCATTATGTATTAGACCATTTACGGACACTCGGACGTAAAGCAAGAGTAGGCATCGGTGCGCCTACAATAGCAGACGCAAGAGATGTTTGTGCAGAAGGAATTACTGGCTTAATTGGTTTAGCTCCACATGAGTTTCGTTATAACAGAAGTATTGGAGAGGCTCATCACAAAGATGGTGGTTATGTGAAATTCATGGGGTCTGAAGAACCAGCAAGATGGAATGGACCTCAATGGTCTTTGATATGGGCTGATGAATTAGCTTTATGGAATGAAGCGAGTTGGCATCAAGCTCAGTTCGGATTGCGTCTTGGCGACCACCCAAAGGCTATTGTTACAACAACTCCAAAGAACAGGAAGTTTGTACGTCTCTTATCTGAATTAGAAACTACTGCAACAGTTCGAGCAACAACTTATGATAATCCTACTCTATCGGATACAGTTCAAAGACGATTACATGAACAGTATGGAGGAACTCGAATAGGGCGACAGGAGATTATGGCTGAATGGCTTGATGATGTTCCTAATGCCTTATGGCGTAACGATATGATAAAGAGTATCCAGATGACAGAAGTACCACCAATGGAACGCATTGTAGTAGCAATAGACCCAGCTGTAAGCGTATCTGACACTTCAGACGAGACAGGGATTATGGTCGTTGGACGTTCTGAAGATAGTCAATATTATGTATTAGCAGATTACAGTAGCAAATACAGCCCAGACTCTTGGGCTGCAAGAGCTATTGAAGCGTATGACATTCATCAAGCTGACCGAATAATTGGGGAGGTGAACAATGGTGGAGATATGGTGGAACATACTCTTAGGACTGTGCGTGGTAACATACCATATACTGCTGTTCATGCTAGTCGTGGGAAACGGATAAGAGCTGAGCCGATAGCTGCTTTGTATGAACAGGGTAAGGTGTATCACGTGGGAGGATTGCCAATACTAGAGGAGCAGATGGTTTCTTGGACTCCAGATAGCGTTGGAAGTCCAGACAGGCTAGATGCTTTAGTATGGGCGTTAACTGATTTAAGTCAAAGAGGGAAACCGAATGTAAGGTGGATAACTTTATGATGTTGACGAGATTACGCTTATGGTGGACTATTATAAAGCACCCTACAAAAGTGCGAATGGCTTTAGCCAGTAGTATGGAGTTCATCGGTATCGGACTCGTCTTGTATGGACTATATTTACTACACCCTCTCGCTTTTATCATAGGGCTAGGGGGAATGTGTCTATTGTTAGCACAAGGATTAGCAAGGAGGGATGAGACATGACTTTACTGAGACGTAGCGTACAATCTTTATTCAAGGCAAATACAGAACGACCTCCAATGGCTTTAGCTACTGGGCATAATTTAACAGGTCTTGGGGGAGGAGTGACAGTTCCCAATCAACAGTCACAAATGCACTCCATGACTAATACATCGTGGTTATTTTCTGTAGTGGATAGAATAGCGTCCTCTGCTGCTGCTGTTCCTTGGAGTTTATTTAGACAAGCTCCTAATGGAGAGAATCAAGAGGTACTAAAACACCCTATCTTGGATTTATGGAGAGCAGTCAATCCTTTCTATACAAGACATGAGTTTATTGAAACCAGTATTCAGCACTTTGAATTAACTGGCGAAATCTGGTGGCTGATTGTCAGAAACCGAAGTCGTAGACCTGTTGAACTATGGCCGATTCGACCTGACAGGATTCGCCCTATACCTCACTCTACTGACTTTGTGGCAGGGTATGTTTACACAATCGGACAAACGCAGATACCTTTGGAGCGTAAAGACGTTATCTTTATTAGGCGACCTAGCCCTCTCGACCCATACAGAGGAATAGGCACTGTTCAATCTATGATGGTAGATATTGGAGCAGAGCAAATGGCTTCTCAATGGACTAGAAACTTTTTTAGTAACGGAGCAATGCCAAGTGGAATTCTCCAGTTCGATGAAGGCATGAGCGATGCAGATTTTGAACGCCTAGTATCGCGATGGAGTGAACAACATCAAGGAGTTGCTAACGCTCATAGAGTAGCAGTTCTTGAACGTGGTAAATGGGTCGATAGGAAGTTCAGTCAAAGAGATATGCAAATGGAACAGCTAAGACGATTGAATCGTGACATTATTTTCGGTGCTTTTGGTATTCCGTCTTCAGTTATGGGAGTTACTGAAAGTGTTAACAGAGCCAATGCTGAAGCTGGTGACGTTATGTTCGGTAGATGGATACTCAAACCTCGCTTAGAGCGAATCAAACAAGCGTTGAATGAAAGATTAGTTGGCTTAATAGATAAAACATTATTCCTTGATTATCATGAGCCATCGCAAGAAAACAAGGAACTCCAGTTACGGATAGCCGACACAGGTTATAAGGGTGGTATTCTCACTCGCAATGAAAGCAGAGCCTTGCTAGGTTATGGGGAAGCTCCAGACGGAGGAGACGATTTCATGAGTCCAGCCCCAGCTCCAACTCCAGAAGTGGAGGAGGCAATTACTTTAGCTCTTAAAGCAGCGAGTGATTTACACCCAGACGAAGTTAATGAACAGGAAGACACAATGGAGACTCGATGGGCTAAAAGATTTAGTAAAGAGCGAGAGGAACTCATAGCGTATCTCGAGGAGGTGGGATAATGGAAGCCTCTGACGTAGATGGATATGATTGGAACTGGACTGAAAAATACAGAGATGAAGTTGTTGAAGAACTTACTGAAGCGTACATCTCCTCTTTTATGTTATCGCTAGAAGCAGACGTAGAAGTTAAGGCAACTATATCAAGAGATAATATGCAAAGGATTGCTGCACAATGGGCAGTTCTAGAAGCAGAGGAACAGTTGTTGAACTATTCAGCTTTAACTAGAACAGGAGTAATGAAAGTAATATCTGACTCTATTAGAGTAGGTAGTTCTCTTGACCAGATAACTAGTTTAATCAGAGATGATTTTCTGTTTAGTGCAAAAAGAGCAGAAGTCATTGCTCGTACAGAAACAGCGAGAGCATTAGGGCAAGGACAAAAAGGTGCTGCTGTAGCACAAGGCAGAGATGAAAAAAGATGGGTTACTGCTGGAGACTCACTTGTCGCTCCAGAGTGTAGTATGAACGAAACTGATGGTTGGATACCAACAGCAGACCCTTTTTCCAGTGGAGTAGATACAATACCTAATCACCCTAATTGCAGATGTCATGTCCGATATAGAACTAAAGCACTACATGACATCACAGCATCGTTCCGTTGTGACAACTGTAATAGATTACTTGGCAAAAATGTTCATGCAGGGACAAGAATAGTTTGTCGAAGCTGTAAAGTAGAACGAATAGCAGGAGGCTTATATGTGTGACAGTTGTGGTTGTGAAGGGGAGATAAAAACAACTCCTATTCCTCCTTATCCATCTAGAGAGATTCGAGCATGGGTGGCTAAACCTAAAGGCAACATCAGAGTATATGATGGAGATACTTTTTACTCAGATACTTTAGATGTTGGATGGGGAGCTAGTTTGAACAAGCCAAAGTTCAGAATCATGGGAATAGATACTCCAGAAAAAGGATGGAGAGCCAAGACTGATAGGGAGCGTGAACTATCACTACAGGCTAAAAAGTTTCTTGAGGATATGATATTCAATGCTAAAGATGTATTAGTTTACAGTGAAGATGGTAGGGGGAAATATGGGAGGTGGCTTGTGAATGTTGTCTGCGATGGGGTTGATGCAGGCAAAGCCTTGATTGCAGCAGGTTTAGCACGACCCTATGACGGAGGAACTAAAGATACGACCCCATGGTAAACATTGACAAACTCGTATTTTTTATGCAATACTTCTCCAAATTGAATAGCCTAGAGGCTCGCGAAGCCCGTATTGAGCAGCTTGATTGCCTGTTTAGTCGGGCTTTTGTTGTGAAAGGTACATATGCCGTACGCAGATGAACATAGCTGTAGGTTAATAAGTCCATCGGATTTTGAAGAATTCCGTAGACAAAACAACTGGAAGCAAGTAGATGGCAAAAGAGTAGATGCTATCTTTGGTGTCAGAGATGGAGCAACTCATCTACAAGCCATTCGCTATCCGAAAGGTCAATGGACTTCCAGTGATGCTCGAAGTCATTGTTCGTCTCAAGAAGGTGTATTATTTGAGCCAGCAGTATCACCTCAAATTAGGGAGGAAAAAATGTCTCATCGCTCGAAGTTTATACGACCTCAAATAAAGGTCGTCGACAAAGCAGCAGGTGTAATCGCTGCTGTTGTGTCTACTGAGTCAGTAGACAGAGATGGTGACATAATCAGGCAATCCCATTGGGATTTGAACCACTTCAAAGCACACCCAATTCTGTTGTCAAGTCATAACTATCGAGGTCTACAGAACCAGATTGGCGAATGGACTTCTATGGACGTAACTGACAGCAAGTTAGTTGGAGAAGCTAAGTACTACATTAAAGAAGGTAACCCAGAAGCCGACTGGGGTTTTAAGTTAGCCAGTAAAGGCAGGGCTGCTTTTAGTGTAGGGTTCATGCCAGATATGTCAAAAGCGAAAACTATAGAAGCCAATGGCAATATCTCTTATGAGTTTCAAGGTCAGGAACTTCTAGAAGTATCACAGGTAACAGTACCTAGCAACGCTGATGCACTTCAGTCGTTTAAGGGTATTGGATTACACCCAGACTTGGAAGATATCGTTACAGAGATAATGGACGAGATGGATGTTAAGGAACAAGTAGTCGAAATAGCAGAACAGCCGTCATTGATTCAAGCTGAATTCGATTATGAAGAATTAGCTAGGCAGTTATCGGCTATGCTTAGAGATGATTTGAGAATGTTGATAGAGGAACAGACTGCGAAACAGCCTGAACCGATAAAAACATTACCAACAGCAGATGACATAGTTAAGAGAATTATCGCAGGATATAAGGAGGAACTCTAATGTCAGAAATCAAGAGT
>VTLG01017184.1_pt1 | contig 11209 bp, 6 predicted proteins | sample 4694571 | NCBI WGS metagenome assembly VTLG01 (sample SAMN12604809, study PRJNA352737) | marine metagenome | biome: ENVO:00000447; feature: ENVO:00000209|ENVO:00000569|ENVO:01000036; material: ENVO:00002151; isolation source: viral sequences binned using virsorter ... | reverse complement strand
TTGGGATTTGTGTAATGATTTGGTTGAAAACTGACCTCCCAAAGCCGCGGCTTGGGTGGCAGACAATATGTTTTTAATCTTTCAATTGCAACTTGTATTTCTTCTTCATAACTACTTTTTCTTTCTATTCTAGGAACACTACTTTGAAAAGCACTGCTAAAATTTGAATCTGGCTCATTATCCATATATAAAAACTTAGGAATAAAAGGTTTTGTACCCTCTAATGAACGACCCCTATTAATGTCGTTTAAGCTTAACTTCATAGCCTCTAAAACCCAACCTAAATAATAATAAACAACTTTTACTTTATAATCTGACACCATTTCTACTTCAGCCGGATTGCCTTCTTCGTCGCTTTCGACCTCTTCTTTGTTTGCTTCTGCTCTTGCAGTTTCAAGATCTGAGCTTGTAGCGTCGCCCGGAATATTACCCGATTTTCGCAGCGGCCTCTCTATTTTTTCATAAGTAGAAACACCTATCCCGTTGGGAAATCCTTCTTTCTCTTGCCGTTTTCTAGCTTCCCATTTTTTAAGCATCTCTTCTGCGCCGCCCGTTTTATCATAAGGCAAATAAGATGCTAAAGAGCCTAGCGCTTCACTCACTGTTTCACCTAAAGCACCATCAGCTAAAGAAAGCGCTTTTCTTAATGGAGCATTTGGGGCATTAGAAGATCGTTTATTTTTTAAAGATTCTTGTTCTTCATTTATTGCTTCAGGAAGAGGTACAGCTTCGCCGGCTGAATTTGTTACACGAAGATGAGTAAAATCATTAGCTCCGATTTGTTTGGTGACGCCCATTTTTGTTGCAGAGGGATCATAATCTGCGGTACCCATAAGTTGTCGCCATTTTGTAGCTATACTAGATATTTTTGTGGAACTCATATACATAGAGGTAAGATCCATAAAAGTAGCTGCAATCTCTAACTGCCCCATTTCATTAAAAGAAAAATCATAGCCTACTACATGCACCCGAGCGGCAGCCCAATAACCGGCCGTATCCATATTGCCTGTAGGTATAACCATTCTATCTCTATTAGGGTCTTGTGGGTCAGGCTCTAAAAGTGGCGGCGACGTTGCACTAAATCCTGGCACACTTTTAGGGTCGGACCAACCATATAAAAGCATAAATTCGCCCTGCATAGTAGAAAGTTTCGCATATTCGGGTTTATCATTAAGAGCCGTAGCATCATTAACAGTTAATCTAACAACAAATCTTCTTGACCCTAATCCATTAGTTTTGCCATAATCAACTTGTAAGTCAGTGATGCCTATGCCACCTGTATAATCTTTTGTTTGACTTTGTTTTTCCGCCATAATAATTCCGTTTACGGCGGCAACACTTAAAAGATTTTCATTTTCGTCTGGGAGTCCTCCATAAATATAAAGATTAATAAACCTATCTTTTAATTGTGTTTCTATCCATTCATTTAGGTTTTGATCTATATTTGTAGGGTCTTCATTATCACCCAGATGTCCTTTATATTCTTGGTCTTGGCCTACATAATATACTTTTCTTTTATCTAAAGTAGTATCCGCAGAAAACATTTTCTTATATTCTTCTGGATTAAAGATACCTATTAATTGTACAAACGGCACCATACCTGTAATTATTTGATTATTACTTTGCCTTCTTTCGTTCCAACCCTTTATAACATCTGGTTGTGTTTCCGAATCAAAAACACCTCCACCTTTAGCTTGTTGCTCTAAAGCTTCCCGTGTGCTCATCTGTTCAGCCATTATCTACCTGCCTTAGTTCTTTGCACCATATTAATAATAAAATCAATGTTATTGGGTATTTTTAATAAGAAGCCCGGTAACAATCTATAAGAAAAGGGATTCTCAAGATTGTTCATTAAGCAAATAGCCCACCAATAAGATGCATCTCCTAAAAAATCTTGAGCTAAATGGTCAAGGCGATCAGTTTCTTTAAACTTTATAACAGTATGGGGCACATTAGATAAATCCGCTGCACTAATGGGAGGAAAAGTTTCCAACCTTCGCGGATCCGTTGTATAAGTTTTTACTGTTTTAAATTTATCATAACGCGATGTGGGCATTGATTTGTCCTTTTAAGTTAATTAATACTTTAATAATCCGAATAGTTTTTACCGTCCTGGTCAATCGACAGGCCGTCACTATCAACCCCTACAGGCACCCGCTGGACTAGACTTTTAGAAGCGGTAGTTAATCCTTGTCGATTATCTCTACTATAATTATTATCTTTTACCATATCCAAATAACTTTTCATCTCACCAAGTCCAGCATTGAGTACTCCACTATCAAGCAGGCGGCCTCCACCACCAGCTTCAGAGCCATATCCAACACTTCCTGTATCTAAATCTTCAAAAGCTTTAAATGCGCCAGCGGCACCACCACCACTAATTTGTCTCCATCTTTCGGTAGCGGCGTTTAATCCACCAGCAGGCCCACCATAAAAATCATAATCACGATCGGGAATGTCGTTATGAATTATTTGATAACTCAAGGTAACTGTGCAACCTTGTGGCATTTTCATTCCAGCGGTCATTTCCCACTTTCCACCATTAAACCCTAACCAATCAATAGATAAACTTCTAATCATTCCAACTTTATATTGAAAAAGGTCGCCAACTCTCATTGCAATGAGTGGCCCAGCTTGCATTCGACCAATAACGTCATAATCTGGATAACATTGTTGTGCCAGCCACAATACTCTTTCATATACATTTTGTAGCTGTCTCATTTCATTAGCAAAAATAGAAAAACTCATATCTATCGTCCTATCAGTAAAAGTATAAGTATGAGCTTGTTCACTTCTACCAAAAAAATGTCTTGCGGCCCAAGTGGGAGTATATGATTCAGACAAGGAAGCAAGAGTGCCTTGTAAAAAACAAACTTGAAATCTATTATTCTTTTTATTTACAGTAGAAAAAACAAAAGGAAAATGTTGTCCTTGACTCATCCCAACTACATCAGCGCCTAGATGATAGTTACCTTCGTAGCCATCGGGTGTAGCTTGAAAGTCTTTAACCGCAGGTTCACCCATTGCAGGTTGCGTATTAGTGTTAGGCCCATTAGTAGCAAACCCAGCTTCTTTTCTATCATAAGTTAAATATTGTGCGTCATCTTTTTCAAATGAAAAAGGAACAAAGTCGGGGTTTTCTGGAGTAGCAGCACCCGTTATAATATCCGCAGTCATATTTTTTGATGGCTCTTGCAATAGATTTACTGCTGTACCGGCAATCACTCCATTATTAAAAACAGGATTGCCGACGTTAACACCTCCAGCTTGTCCAGATCTATTTCTCGTATATAAAGCAGCAAAATTAGCAGCAGTATCGCCAAAACCTGGACCTCCTTGACCATTACCTGTACTATTTCCAGGCATACTTAATGGGTCTGTAAGTCCATAGGAAGATTCAGAGGTAGGAGGTAAAAGAATATTTTGATTAAGTACTTCACTTAATGGTTTTTTAGTTAACCAATTTTCTGCTGGTCTACCCCAACCAGCTACATAAAGCTGAGATACTCTTTCAGTATTCGATACTTGTAGAACCAACCTACTATAATAATCTTGTAATATACTATCGCCACGGGCACCAGCTTCAATTCCTAAGTTTTCAAGATACCCTCTTGTTAGGTTAGATGCTTCGGTTTTAAGTCTATCCTCTATAGTTGCATCACCAGCTAAAATCTGTCCTAATGCAAATCCGTGTAATGCTTGATTAGATATATCAAACCCTCCGGGCGCATCAACGAAACTTCGGCCCTGTTCTTGATAATATTTATAATCATAAGATTCATAATTATCACCATACTTATTAGATTGATTTGTAGGAGATCTCCACCAACCAGGTGTAGGGCTTCTATATACCGGCCGATCTTTACCATCAAAAAACGCAGCTCTTGTTTCTTGCAACAAAGTAAACAAACTTTTTCTTCCTTTTAACTCCATAAATTTACTTGGGTCAGCTGTACCTCCTTCATTAGAATACAAACCATAATTCTGCAACAATGTAGTATTAGATTTCCCATGAAAACTATATTCCGATTTTTCTTCAGAAGGAATAACTAGTTTACCGTCGTTTTGCTCTTTTGAAATTAGATGATTGGCCTCTTCCAGTTGAGATAGATTAAAAGTAATTTCTCTAACATGATAAGATTCATACATACCAGGTGATCTGCCAATTCGATTATAACTTGTACCATCGCGGGGGTAATTAATATTAACAGCGTCATCCGGACCATGATAGACGCCTACATTATCAGAGTTGGCAGCCAGTTGATTTAATTTACCAAGCTCCGTCATATTATTTTCAAACAAAGATAATATATTGTTTCCAGCACCATCTAATACTACACGTTGAGTTGCCATAATTATTCTCTATACTCCATTACCCATGTCATAAAAATTCTGTCCAACCGATTCCGCAATCTTGCGGCCATCCAACCTAATTTCTGTACCGCCCGATTCTTTTTGTGTCTTTATCATTTCCATCATTAAGGCATTTTGTTTCTTTAACTCACCAATCATAGATTCATTTGTTGTACGTTGCTCATGCAAAGGAATAACCATTTCTGGGCCACTTTCACCTATAACTGCGGTTGTGGGTTTTGTTACAATACCACCTTTTGCTAACTGTGGCATCGCAACTGCTCTCATATATTCATCACCTCCAGCCTGACCATATAAAGCTGTGTTTAAGGCACCATAAACTTGATGCGCTCGCTGGCCTTTTATCTCACCAGTTTGGAGTCCAATCAATACTTCAGGCCCGATTCCCGCTGCCCAAGCCGGTTTTAATGATCTAATTTGACCTACTCCTGAAACTAATTTATTATAATTTTCTTCCGTTGGTTGTTTTTCTTTACCTCCAATAGCTATATTCATGTTTTTAGAAATATTTGGCTGGCCAAAATCAAACACACCTCTAGCTTTTACAAAACTATCTAAGGCTTTTACAGCTCTTCTTCTAGCTTTTTTCTGGCCGCCCGATAAACCAAAAATCTTATTTAGACCTTTACCAACAATGGGACCAGCAATAGATCCAATCAATGGGCCAAGGAACGGAGCAAGAGGCGCCAGTGGTGTTGCCGAAAGAAGAGCAGTCGCGCCCATTCCAATTGCCTGTCCAGCGGCTGCACCCACGCCGGCGGTAGCTGATCGAGCCAAACCCTCGCCTGACATATAGGCATCAGCAAAACCCATCAAGCCTGCCGCTGCACCTGCTTTACCAATACCCTTCAAACCACCCATTCCTTTAAAAGTATTAGGATTAACTGCAGATGATGTATTTGATAATCCTAAAGTACTGCCCGGATTCCGTCCTCTGTATGCAGCATTATAACTAGCAGTTCGTGACTGATAAGCATCGTAACTTCTTTTCGCACGGGATGCCGGCCCGTCCGTGTAGCCGCCGTTGTAAAAACCTGGTACACCAATAGATGCTAATTCATTAGCTACACCGGCATTAATCGGTAACCCTTTTCGTATTCTTTCAGTAGGTATTACAACTTCACCCCGGCCTTCTTCACCAACCATCATTAATGTAGGACTATTTACATATTTTCCTGTAGCAGCACCAGGCAGATAATCGCCTAAATATTTTTTCGTGAGCGCTTTTACTGTACCACCTACTAATGTTCTTTTTATATCACCCATACTTGCCCCGCCTGCATATTGCGCTAAACCAGCCGAGATAGTATCTGCCATAACTCCTGTTCTTTCAACTAACTTACTTAACTGACTATTAGGGTCATTAAGTCCCTCTAGAATACCTGCCTTAACACCAACATTCAAAGCCGATTTAAGAGATCCACCTTTTGACCATTTTTCCATACCAACCATTATTGCAGCTGTCATTGTTTTGCCGGCTCTTTTATTTAATTCTTTTCCAATTGTGTCGCTGTATTTTAAAAACATTTTAGCGAGCCATGGCGGGCCTTCTTTCTGTTTTTTAACTTTTTCATCTACTGCGTCGTCCATCTTATCTTCATAATACCCGCGCCAATATTCCATCATTGCCGCTTGTTGTCTTACTTGTTCATCTTGGAAAGCAGTAGCTTGTGCTGATCTTAATTTTTCAGATCCTGCTCTTCCTCTTAAACCGGCGGTGGCTATTGTTCCTTCTATTGCAGCTCCACGATAAAAACCCGGCACACCAATGCCCGATAATGCAGATGCGGCTCTTCCACTAACTCCCATACCACTTCTTAATGCTGAACGAGAAATAACAACTTCGCCACGTCCTTCTTCACCTACGAGGGCTGCCCCACCTCTTCGATGAACTCGGCCTTTACCATCAACCATAGCTTCGTTAAGTATTGCAACTTGGCGCTGATTGGATCTCACCTCAGTTTCTCTCTCTTCATATTCTTTCCATAACTGATCATTTAATTTAGCACGAAGCTTCGTTGCTCTTTTATATTCTTCATTATGATCTTTATATATTTCATCCTGGGCACTAATATTAACTCGCAGCTCTTTTAAATCTCTTTGTAATTGTGTCCACTCTTTTGTTTCTTCCAATGCTTCTTTTTGTGCAGCTATAGCAATTTCTAATGTTTTATATGCGTCCGAGTCCTTGTCCAGGGCCGCAGCTTGAGCTTCCAACTCAGATATCTTCTTGAATTTTCCTTCCTGTCCCTCTTTATAGCGTGCTGTTGTACCTCTCTCCTGTGTTTTTTCAAACCATTGGTCTTCTAACTCTGCTTTTTTAGCAACAGCAGCTTCCATTCCAGTTAAACTTGTACCTTGTGTGGCGGTCTGCTTCGCTATATCGCTTTTAAGACTTTCTTTTTTGCGCTTAAATCCACCGCCGAGCAGGTCAAATTCATAATTGTCTTGAAACCATTCTACTGCTTTTCCGAAAGCCCTTCCAACTTTATTAGCTATATATTCAAAAAGAGGATCTAATCTTTTTTCCATAGCTTTTACAAAACCACCCAGGCCGGAGCCGCCTGCTTGAACATCTCTTTGCAAAGTACTAAAGCTAAATATCTCTTCTATTTTTTTAGATATTTTAGTAATCATACCGTGGACACCTTCATTCGGATCATCTATGCCTAAGGCATCACTAAATGCTGTAGTAATCCGATCCATCACACCGCTGAATATATTTGCTATACGTTCTAATGCATTTTGTCTTTGCTCAAGAATTTTATTCTGTCTTTCTTGTTCAGCGGCCGCCAATTTTTCAGCCTCAAGCTTTTCTTTGCTAAGACCCGCAAGCCGATCCTCTTCCAAAAACTGTCGGCCAAGCACTTCAAACGATGTGGCACCTAAATCTGCCCATGCATCTTTTTGAGCTTTCAACAACTCTACCTCTTTTCCCTCGTCATCGAGGACACCTTTTTGAACTATCCTTCCTTCTTTGTTAACCTTTAGTGTTGCCTTCATCGACTCCATTATTCTTTTATGAATCCCCTTAATATCTCCTCTTTGGGCCATCATATATGTTTCCAGTGGACCACCCATGTGCGTCCGAATATCAGCACCCATTAATCGGCTGACTTTGCCCACATTTCCAGCAATATTTTCAATATCAGAATAAGCAGCTTCTATGCCGGAAAAGTCAGACAAACTTCCACCGGCTTTAGCAGCTTCAATAGCCATATACTTCATTGACTCTAACCCACGTTCACTTTGTATGGCTATCGTTTTCGATTGACTAGCTAAGTCTCTCATTACCAAACTAGTTAATACGCCTTCTTTAGTCGCTCTTGCACCTACATTTAATACAAACTCTTTAGAGTTTCGATTAGCACGTTCTAATGATTCAACAAGTTGGCCGGCACTTTCTGCGCTTACTCCATATACTTTTTGTAATCTTATGCTAGTATCAATCAAGTCTTGGGAAACATGACGTATGCTACCAAAATGTTCAGCTAAATTAGCAGCTTCGACCATTGTTTGTTCAAAAGTAATACCCCATTTTGCTGTTTCCATACTAACTGCAATAGCGGCGTCTTTCATACCAGACAGCTCATCGCGAGTGGTGGCTAATCTACCAGTCATCTTAGCCATTGCAGTATCTACTTTTAACAACCCATCAATTAAAAACTTAACCCCTATTACTAGCCCACCAATAATGCCTGCTTTTCCCACAGCAGCGCCCATCTTACCTATACCTTTTCCCATATTACCAATACCACTTTTCAAACCACTCATACTTTTTTCAAAAAGCTTCATTCCCTTAACGGTTTCTTTTAAACCCTTATTTAAGAGTGTGGTATTTTTAAGTCTTTGCTGAAGTTGGATGGTCATCTTCCTTTGCATAGGAAGAGCCTTTTTTTCTTCTCTGAGTTTGTCTTTATTAATTTTAGCGAGTTGCTTATTTACTGATTGTTTTTCTTTGGCTATTTGTGCTTCTAGCGTAGAGGCGCTAGTAAGCCTTATCATCAAATTATCAAAGCCTTCAGATAGGCGCTCTAAACCACCAGCTGCCCCTTCTAATTGATTTCCAAAATCAGCCATCTATGTTACTTTCTATTTTTTTTCATTTGACGTAGAACGTCGTCAAGTGTCATACCTTTTGCATTCAGTTGTTGTTGAAGTTTTTTACTTTTCTTCATTTCTTTTTCTATTCTTTTTAATTCGTCTTTATCCCTTACATCTGCAACCGTAGTTTTATCAGAGGATTTCTTACGAATAAAATCAATAGCAGAATGAATACCAAGACCTGCTAGTACGGTTTTGGCTAAACTCCCAAAATCCATACCTTTTTTTTCAGCAAAAGGATCTTCTATTCTTGCGCCGGCTGGTAATGCCATGTTGATTCTCCCTTATAGAGTTTTACATAAATAAATATCCCCTTATAACAAAATTTATAAGGGGATAATCATTAACGACCAACTTCTCTTGCTCTTAATGACCTGCGTTGCGGTTGAACGGCCGATGTAGCCGGTTGCATTCGTTTCTGATTTTCTTCTTCGTTAATTTCGCTTACTTTATTTAACCACCAACGTCGCCATCTTACTGGTAGATTATAAGCGTCTGTAAAACTTAAGTCTCCATACTTAACACAATAAAAAACCTCTTCTATAATATGATCTTTAAACTTAGGACTCAGGCCAAAAGAAACCTACCGTAATCGGTATTTCCACCTCCTCTCCGTGGCCACACATCGGACACTTGAAATCTTGCTTCATTATAACATCAGGATCAATTTCATCTAAGTAAGTGCGAAATGCGCGAGAGTCTCTCAAATTCATTGTATTTACAAAATTATTAATAAAAATTTGATCGTCCTTACCATCAACAGAAATAATTTGTGTTTTATATCGTGTAGTTACTACCTTATCTATAGGAGAGTTGGTTGCTCTTCTAGCTTTTTCTTGCTCTTCAGTTATTTTAGCATCTTCTGCGCTATTAAGAAGTTTAAATTCTATTTCTATACCAGAGGGCAATAAGAAATTAAATCTATTTTCACCTTCTTGTACTGGATCAACATCCAAAAATTTCATTTTTAACTGACTTAAATCAAAATCATGCTTAACATTTTCATCACACGCCGGACAATCAATTTCTACAGGGTATTCGGGACCATATCCCGTAATTCTCAAAAAAGTAAGAAGAGCGTTCTTATCGCCTGAGATTAGTTCTTCAACTCTAATTTGTTTATTCATAATGACATTAGCCAACATAGTATCCATAGCCTTGCCACTTCTTAACAACGCTCGTGAAGTAAGAATGTCTTCATCCGCTGCTGTTAAATGTCTCACTTCAACTTCTTCTACATTATGAAGGGCGGAAGTGGGTGGATAAACTCTACCTTTTGACGGAATCATTACAAAATCGCGAGGAACAGAAAAACCCGCCATCTGATCGTATTCAGTAGCCCGAGATTCGGCCATTTGTCTGGCATACTTCTCAGGATTCTCATTGATCTCCTGCGGGTTTATATCTGTAGAAACTTGTTCTTCATTATTCTCGTCTTCAAATTGTACAGACGCAGTTTTTTCTTCACTCATACTCAAAAACTCCTTCTTGTATTAGTTACAAGAAATTTTAATAAACAATAAAGTATAATTAAACTACAAGTATTAGTATCTCAGAATGCACTCGTCGGGACGAACCGTAATAGAAATTTCTACCGGCTCACCACTTGTATAATCCAAACCACCAAAATCAGCATCAGTAATAAATGCGCCCTTAATATCCCACGACTCAACCGTAACACCAACAGGGTCCATCAGATTGAGAGAGAAATCTTTCTTATAGAAAGCGGCATATCCATCACGACCAGAAATTGTTTCATGAGCTAAACGAGCCCATTCCATTACCTTCTGCGATGCCGAAGGAGCAATAGGATCATGAAGCGTCATCGCTACCGTACCCCACTCAAACTTACCAGCCAAATATCTTTTACTGTTAATGTAATCAATAGTAGTAGCTTCTTGAGTAAATGTCGGTCGAGCGAAAGTCTTTGCAGTAAACTGAGGAATAACATCTTCAGCGAACTGAAAAAACCATCTGTTTTGCCTTTTTGGTTCAAATGTATCCGCAAGCATCTGGTTTACGGGTCTAACATCAGCCATTCTTATTCTCCAATAATCTCAGAAATAAATAAATGTTTCTAAGATAAATATGTGTGTGAGGGGAATTTTGTTTCCCCTCACACACACTTAATTTAATTACTCGCTAAACGATGCGCCTTGTGGTGTCAATGTAAAGTCAAAGATAACAATTTCAGCAACCGTAGTCGGCTTGAGGAAAATCTTACCCTTGATAACATTTCTATCCACTAAGTCTGCGCCTTCAGCAATAGAGGCTCTGAACTCGTTAATACCATTGGCCGCTTGAACCGAACCAAGATAGGTGTTAACCATATTCATCAATGCAGTTCTTGTAGCTGCATTGTTTTGCTCAAAGACAAAGTTACGAGACATTCTAGAAATTGTTTTTCTAACTGTCAACATCATTCTGCGAACATTGACTCTATCCAATACAGACTGTTTCTTCTGTAGCGTCTTCTGACCAAAGATCACAATACCTTGACCTGGGAATGTAGCGATAGGATTAACGCCCGGAGTATTGTTGTAAAGATTATCACGCTGTGTCTGTGTCAATCTTCTTCTAACTTCCAACACTCTTTCCAAACCACCACGATTAAAGCCAGCAGGTGCGAACCAAGGCTGACCCACTCTATCATTAAATGCATAGGCACCCATGATTTCTACCGAAGGCGGCACCCAAACAAGGCGATTGTTTTCAGGATCGTTAATTCTAA
>VTLG01013770.1_pt1 | contig 11210 bp, 12 predicted proteins | sample 4694571 | NCBI WGS metagenome assembly VTLG01 (sample SAMN12604809, study PRJNA352737) | marine metagenome | biome: ENVO:00000447; feature: ENVO:00000209|ENVO:00000569|ENVO:01000036; material: ENVO:00002151; isolation source: viral sequences binned using virsorter ... | reverse complement strand
CGATTATTCTTTCTTTTATCAAATGCTAAAGCCATCCCTACATCTCTTGTTTTCGCTTGAGTTATATTTGTAGTACTCACATTAGCCATGCTATTAAAACCAACATCTCCACCACCACCACCCATTACAGCCGAAGCAACAGCAGGTATAGATGCTGGAAATACTCCATGAGAAATATTTAATGCTTGGCCTAAGTCTGTTCTTATATGAGGTAAACTATTTTCTACAGTATCCGAAACCCATACCTTTTGCCTCGACCCCGATTTTCTCTCCCAATGTCCCCCTTCCCCACCAGTCTGATCGGAGCCCCCGGTCAATTTCTGATACATTTCAAATTCATTCATACCTCCTTGCAAGTTGCGCGCATCTTTGAATTGCTGCATTTTCCAATCGGCAAGGCCCATAACACCCTGGCTGGGTAACCAATCCTGTATTGACATTGCATCTTTTTGAGCCTGAACCTTATCAACCATTGCTTGATTTATTGTAGGAACAGGATTCATAGCTCGATAATATTCATCTGGTGTTATACTACCACTAAACAAACCTTTCTCAAGTTGAGACAATACTCTACCTTCGCCACGGGTATCGGTGCCCAATCTCGTACCTCCTTGATCGCCAGTAGGAGGTGAGTGAAGGGGGGCTGCTTTTAGTTCCTCTATTTCAGCTTCTAATTTCGCGCGCCGTTCAGGATCTGTAGTAGTCCGTAGTTCCATCCCTAATCTTTCTAGTTGCTCGCGCTTATGTTTCGCAGCTACATCTTCACCTTTCTGTCCAATACCAGCCACGAAATCTATTGCCCTGCCTATAGGATCCCAAATATTTCTTTCTAACCAACCTTTAGTAGCATCATCTGCCCTCGTTCTATAATCATGCAGGTTCGTTTCAGTTTCTTCATCTATCTCAGTGGGATCAAAACCTCCTGTTAAAAAGTTCATTAAAGCTCCAATTCCTGCTGAAATTAATAGAAAAGCTATCATCGCCGGAATAGATAATCCCGCAGTAAATGGCGCAAGAGCCATGGCTGCTACTATAAGTCCAGCTGCTGCTGCCCCTCCAAAAGCTCCCCAAATAGCCGCTTTCTTTTTTTGAGCCCAAAATACCTTTAGCTGATTTTCGCTTGCCGCTTTCATATTTTGTATGGAGTCACTTGCGACCCACCCCATAATAGCTCCTAACGCAGCCCCAACAAGAAGTCCTATTATGGCTCCCACAACTGTTCCCAAACCTGGAACCGCACTGCCAATAATAGCACCAACCTTCATACCTAACCATCCACCTGCTTGCATGCTCAACAGTCCAACAAACAGATTCTGAGGTAGATTACCTAATAGCGCTCTACCTCTAGCTATCCATGCCTCTTTATTATCATCTATAAATTTTATAAGAGCTGCCGTAATTGAAGTCACTAACGCAGGGATAATAGTTTTAATAAAAGTTTCTGAAAACCCCGACACCGCTGGAGATCCCGTTTCATCCCACCATTTTTGAAACTGACCTTCTTCAACCCCAAACACTCCACCTATAGCGTTTATAACATTATTACCTAATTTTTTAGCCCACTCAAACATAGTAGGCCAACCTGAAAGTGTCCACCACTTTTTAAATCCTCCAGCAGGTATAATAACATCTTGCCAAAATTGAATAGCTTTAGCAATACCAAACGAGCCAGCCATCATGCCCAAACCAATAAGTAAAGTCTTCCAATTTGGTGCTAGAGGACCAAGTTTTTTTATCGTCGATATACTAGGTTTCTTTTTACGAGCTTCTAATTCATCTTCTTTTATTTTAGCTTTAGAAACCTTTTTAGGTTCTGTATTCTCATCAATTTCTTCTAATTTTTCTGATGTTTTCTCACCAGATGTTGCTAACTCACCTACAAAATCAGATATATCTTCTAAATGGAATAATTCAAGAGAAGCTTCCGCTATCATGTCTAAAGTTGAATTTATACCTGCAAAAGCCTCTACCATTTGACCCCATCTACTATCTGGGTCCGCTGTAACTCCTATGCTCCCACCTGTGACAGCACTCGCAACTCCCGCTAAAGATGGGGTAAGAGCACCACCCATTACAGCATCATCCGATAATGTTCCTCCAGCTGCCTCCAGGCCACCGGCCTCTAATTTCGCTTGTTTCCTAGCCAAATGTCCTTTCACCATCCCAGCAACTGGCATTTTGGCTAGAATGCGCAGTGGGGCTGGTATCATACTCGCTAGACCTTTAAGTGGAGCCAACAAACTCTCGCGCAATTGTGCACCTAAATTATCCCAACTCGCTCGTTGCTGTTCTACTTTTCTAGCTTCTACTAATCGCTCTTCTTGAACTTTCACTAACCGTTCATCTGTATCGGTTAGCTTTCGCATAGCCTCCGCTAGGTCTTCCATTCGTTCTGATGGTGTTTTAGCCATTTACTTTTTCCCCTTAGGTAATGCAGAACCAGGTTTACCAACATACAGACCAAAGAACGCTGCACCAGCACCTACTATTGTAGAGATAAATGCCGCCTGTGCATTTGTAGGATCAGCTAATGCCATGAACCATGTAGTAGACGAATAAAACGCATAGATGTACGCTACCATAATGAGTCTAGGAATTACTCTAAACTTGTCTAACAGTCCTGCTGTCTTATTGTACCATGTAGTTTCGTCATCACCACTACTAGGTACCAAGTCTGATACTAGTAACTCATACTCTTTACTGGTCTCTACAACTTTTACTTTATCATCGTTTGGCATTCTCTCTTTTTACCCTCTCGTTTTCTTCTTTAATCCATTCTACTAACATAGCCACATACACTTCTCTTTCCCACGGGATCATATTTTCAAGTTCAGTCAGACTATATTTGTGATGTTGCATCATCGAAAAATTAGTCCTTAAATAATTCTCCAAACTATTGTGAGAAAGAGCTATGCGAAAAAAGCATCGAGTCCCTCCAGTGTTACTTTGTTCTTCTTTTTAGTCTTAGGATTAGTTACTGTAATATCATGTCTCAACTTAGGCATCGTTTCAAAAAACTTCTGGACTCCTTCAAGCTGTTTAGAATTAAGACTATCTAAAAATGTATCTAACTCTTTATCATTAAAATCTACTCTTTCATGGATTGTTTCTCCCTCAACTATCTGTTCAATGCAACCTTTAATCATCGCAAAAAGATATTCAGTATTAGATTCTCTTGACACAGATGCCAATGTAAAATCTGGATACCTCATGTTTAATCCAATTGTGTCAGTCAATGAAATATAAGATTCATGTCCTTCTGGAAATGTTACGTTGATTTCATCTAAAGGTATTTCGACCGATACTTGAGTTTCTCCATCATCTGGGCAAGTCACATTTACTGTAGCTACTTCACCCACAGACTTTGACCGAAGATTTAGAAAAATATACTCTAAATCAAAAGTGGCTAACTTCTCGATATTGATTTCGCTCTCTAAACAATTTTTGACTATCTGTTTCAGTGCAAGAACCATATCTCCTTCACCACCTGTCTCCATAGCAGTTAGAAGTATCTTCTCCTCTTTGACTAAAAATGGTCTATATGTTATTTTCTCCTTTGTTGAAGGTACCGTCAACTCGTAAGTTGGCGTGTTAATTATAGGTAACGTCATTATATTTTCACCTCATCTATTGTGTTATTGTCTTCCAGTTTTATTTACATATACCTCACTCACCCTCTGAGCATGAGCTGGATCATTAAGAAATCCTGGTTCGTAATAGTCTGGATCGTATTTCCAAAATCTGTATGTAAATTCTATCCCTATTGTTTGATATGCATTAGTCTGTGCGTACCCTACATCTTGAGGCATAATCGTTTTAGGATATGCTTCAGTGACGTTTATCTTATAAGTTGGATTATCATTCTTATCTAACTGATAAATCTCCAAAGAACCCTTATAGTTGTCATAATACTTAATTTCCCATGTATTTTGATTTATAATTTGTCTTTGCCACCACTCAAAATATCTCTTTTCTCGTAAATCTTTACTACACACAAAGGTAGCATTAAAAGGCCCATAGGTCATCCCCTGACCGTGTTCTCTGGCTGGACCAAAGCGGAGAGTATCTGGCACACTTCTTACATTTTGACCTGGGAATGAAATAGATTCACACAATAGATTTAAGTTTTCATCAGCACTCTTATTACCTGGGCCAAAAATCTTTACTTTATACTGAGATTTTGTTGCCAGCTGTTGCTTACTGATAGTCCCTATAAACTCATTTAATCTAGCCATACACTCCCCTCCGTGAATCTCTCCAAACATCTCTCGGTTCTACCCAATCTTTCTTATCACTCCAAATATCTCCTGTATAGAATCTTTCTACAGGCAACAGTATAGCTGCAACCATCTCCTTTAATTCTATCTTGAGAAAATTGGTATACACATATTTATTTAAGTATCTGTGTACAGTAGGTTTCACTCCTCTTATACCTGCAATCTTTTGCCAACTCAAAGCTAATACATCGCCTTGAGTTCCTCTTAAAGCTTCACCCGCCGCTCGGCCAGTGATTGGAGCATTGTATCTATCTTTACCATATATTTCATGTTCTTCTTCAAACTCTGATAATCTCTCTAACAAATTTACTCTCATGGGTATAGAAAGATAATGAAAGTTTACACCACAAAAACCATTTCTATACCACTTGAAAGGTATGACTAACGGAAACATATCATAGTATTTAAGGTTAGCTGCCCACAATGGTTTATACAGAAACAGATTCATCATCCCATAGTTAACCCGTGCAGTTGTTTTACCTTCTGCAATCATCTGATCTGCTGTAAGACGAGGTGCTATCTGGTCTATCTTACTTCTATACCAGCGTACCGACAACTCTCGGCCGCCAACCTCATCTCGTAGTTTCTGAAAAATAGTCTCTTTTGCCATGTACTACTATTTATATCAAAGACCAAGATCCTTTTCAGTCCATATCAAGAAGTCCATGTCTTTCTTATCACAGTAGGCTTTAGCTGCTTTCCACTTGGCATTGTTACGACCCCACTCTCTTACTTCATAGAGGTAACCTTTAGTCTTACGTTTAGGGTTAGCCTTGGGAGCTTTGAGTTGCTTAGACGGCTTGAGTTCAATAATAAACTCTTTTGTCTTGGGACCCTGTTGTACTTTGATCCAAAAGTCAGGGTAGTATCGGTGTAACTTACCATCAAGTGGTGACTCATAGGGGATAATGATTTCTTCACTGGCCCATTCTAATACATTGTCATTACGGTCCAAGGAAGACATAACTTTACGCTCCCACATAGAACGATACACTATGTTCCGTGAGTTACCTTTATACTTCTGCGGACGTTCAGGTACAAATCGTCCTTTGTATGTCATCTTGTTCTTGAACTTGCGCTTTTCCATATAAATACTTATACACAACAGAGGAATGTTTATATGTATGGAGATGCTCAGTGGGATCCAGATGAAGCTATTAGGCAACAAATGTCTGCTAGTGAAGATGCTCAGATGCGTCAAGAGCGTCAACAAACAGCCCTAGGATACCGAGAAAAATCTACCTTTCAATTTCCAGCTGACCTCGCTCAAGGTGACGGCGATCTAATAAATTGGATGCTCATCACAGCCTATGAAATTGTAGGTGGATTTGAAGGTACAAAAAATGTAAAATTTGGTAACCCAAGTGGTGCTGTGGCCCTTCCCATTCCTCCTGGTATTCAAGCAACATATGAACAAAACTGGAATCAAGCTACTGTAGGTTTAGGTGGCCAACTAGTAGCACAATTCGCTAATACTGAATTAGGTCAGAAAGCTGTTGGTGGTATCCAAGGCTGGATGGGTGAAATGGGATTATCAAGCGGCGGGGGTTCAACTAGTCAAACCTATGCTGTAGCTGATGATTCTACCGAATTTATAGCAGCTGCTTTGAAAAAAACACCTGGCGTTGCTGAAGCATTGCAAACAACACTAGGCGTTAGAGCACTTGACCAAATTATGATGAGTTATGGAGGACCAGCTTATCGTAACTTCAATTATGCTTATTCATTAAAAGCTAATAACCCTAATGATTCCCAACAAATAGATGAAATTGTTAGATGGTTTAAATTTAAATCAGCTCCTAAACAAGGTGGGACTCGTTTTACCCGTCTGTATAAACTACCTCATGTATTTAAAATTGAATTTTTTACTAAAGGCGATGAAAACAAAAGCATTCCTAGAGTAGGTCATTGTGCCTTAACTAATATTACCACACAATATGGCGGAGACATTTTTAGAACCTTTGAAGGTACACATGCTCCTGTACAAGTTAACCTAACTCTAGCTTTTAAAGAAATGGAGCTTCTTAATCAAGAAAGTTTCGTGGGGCATGACTACTAATGTACTTCAATCAATTCCCCACAATAGAATATGATGTAACTGGAGACGGTACTAAAACTCAAATCAAAGACCTATTGATGAGAGTAAAGGTTCGTGACTATGTTAAAAATAATCGCGCCTGGTTTGCAAAGTATATTATAGGAATGGACGTGTTACCTGAAATGGTAGCTTTTGATGTATATGGTAAAAGTGCATATCATTGGGTTGTATTATTATTCAACCAAATCACTAACCCATACTATGAATGGCCACTCAAACGAAACAACTTCTTTGCTTTTATTAATGACAAATATACTACAGGGGCTAAAGTTCAAGGTTCAGTTAACCCTTCAACTCCTAATGGAATCCATCATTACGAAATATCACAACAGTCTGGCAATACTAATGTTAAAATCAAAGTAGAATCTACTGTCGCTGGCGCTGTAGCTGTAACTAATTTAGAATATGAAGAATCTATCCAACAAAAGAAACGTGAAATCAGAATACTCAAACCAGAATACTTGGGACAGTTTACTTCTGAATTTAAAACTCTAATAGATCAATAAATCATGGCCGACGAATTTGATGTTTTAAAAATGCTTCAAGAAATAGAAAAGGGGCAAGAAGCACACGGAGCCCAAGTTGGTGTTGGAGATTTTGATTTAGATACTGCTTGGATTAATTATGGTAAAGGTGGCTATGAATACACTATTGCCGATAAAATTTTAAAAATCTATGTCCATGAAGATATAGAATCTTTTGGTATTACTGGTTGGTTAGATATATTAGACACTGCCAACCTTGTTCGTAATGGACCTATTGTAGGCCAAGAACTACTGTATATGAAATTTGCTACAGCAGGAGCTTATGATATAACAGACTATGGTAAAAGCCGTACCGCTAGTGGGCAGCCTAAATACAGTGCCTCAGAAAGATTTAGCGTAGACTTCACTAAACAACCATTATGGATTTATATGGTTGAAGATATGACAGAAATGCAAACAGCTGCTGGCGCTCAGGCCGCTCAAGCACTCACCTATCGTTTACATTTTTGTTCACCTGAACTCCTACGAAATGATAGAATTAGAATTTCACAAACGATGGAAGGATCTTACACTGATATTATCAAAAAAATTCTAACTGAATACTTGAAAACAACTAAAAAAGTAGAAATGCTTGAAACCACCGACTTAAAGCATTTTGTTATTCCTAATATGAATCCTTTTGACGTTATTAATTGGGCAACCCTCGGTTCTGAATTTCAACATCAACAGCAAGCTGTACCAGATTACAAACATAACACAAAATCCCCTAACCCATTTAGAGGTAGAGCTGCGGACTTTTATTTTTATGAAACCACTAGGGGTTACAAATTCATGCCGGCCATGGCCAATCCAGAAACGGAAATTATATTAACTCTAGGCAATGCACCCGCTGTTGAGCGATATCAAAATCAAATGACAACTTCCTTAGAGTATGAATATGCCAAGATGGCTGATACTAGAAACCCAACTTCACAAGGCCAATGGGGTTCTAAACATATTCAACATAATCATTTTAATAAATCTTTTGCTACTTACCAATCTAATTATCACCGATCTCTTGAACAAGAACAATATTCATATATTAGTAAAACACCTGCATATCTTCCTACTAATCAACCAGAACAAAATAGAGAAGGTCAAGATAAAAATTTAAGTGATTTTCCTGATAGTCTATTAATGTTAAGCAGCGTAAGTGGTAAAAAGAACCCTACTGTTAATAAAAACACTTTAAAAATTAATAATCCTTGGTCTATAAGTCCTGCAGACCTAACAATGCGCAGACTTATGCAAACTCAGCATGCGTGTGATTATAATTTACTAACTGCTAGATTCCCTGGTATCTCTAGCTTACAAGTTGGTATGATTGTAAAGCTTAGACTACCAGATATAGGGACTGGGAGTGGTCAATATGATGACGATCCTATTTTCGTTAACCGTCTTAACAATACATGGATTATAAAACAACTCACCCATGTAGTAAATAATCAACAAAATGAAAGGTATTATCACTGTGACGTTTTACTTTCTAACACTATGACTGAAACTGGTAAAGATGGTAAACTTCCAGAATATGCTGGGATGGGTGGTAGTATTCGATTCCCCAACAAACAAACGGCTGCAATTTTTACATAAAAAAAGGGAGCCCCGAAGGACTCCCCCAAAAACGTAACTGCCACCAGATAGGTCAGCATTTTCAGCAATAATCGTCCCCAATTATGCCCTACGTTTTAAATTGCCTTACGACAAATCAATCTTCATCTGCCAACTTGGCAAAATAAGATAAAGTATCATCATCATCTTTACTTTCAACCGTTGTATCTGGTTCTTTTACTGGCGCAGGCTTCGCAGTAAACTTCTCTACTGTACCTGTAATACCACTACCAGTCACTATTCGGTTAAACTTCTCTTTCAACTCATCATATGACTTGAAGTTATCTTCACCAAGAAACTGTGTCAAACTGAACAACTTTCCATATGTTTCTTCCAATTTCTCATCATCACCCTCAAGCAACTTTGAAGTTGCCTCAAACACAGACTTGTCATAGTTCCAGAAACCATCGACCTTTCTGACCTTGAGTTTAAAGTTAGCTCCTGCCCAGAAATCAAAAGGATTCAAAGCTTCTTCATCATCAAATGCTGGATTCATCACCTCACTGATCTTGTCAAAGATTTTCTTACCATAACGAAACAGATACACCTTGCCTTCGTTCTCTGGATGCTTTGGATCACTCACTATCAAAACATTGGAGTAATATTTCAAGATACGCTTCTGCTTACGGGCGATATCTTTATTCGCCTCAACCCCACTGTTCCAAAGTTCTGTATTGTACTCTGAAATAGGATCTTTCTTGTTAAGCGTAGTAAGGGAGTTTTCAATATACCAACCACCTGGACCATTAAACGCATGGGACCAGATTTTACACCATGGTAAATCTTCATTACTCGGTTGCGGAAGGAAACGAATAATTGCATATCCATTCCCACTCTTGTCTAATTCTGGCTTCCAGAACCTGTCATCCGCAAATGATGTAACTGGGTTATTAACCTTCTCTAACTCTGTTTGTAGTTTTTCAAAACTACCTGACTTTTTCTTTAAGTCTGCAAAACTCATAATCGTATTCTCCGTATTATCGTATTAATCGTATATCACCAACAACTCATAATGATCTATTAAGTATAACATACCTAACAGCCTTTGTCAAGGGTTTATTCGCTAGGAGTAGACCCGAATGACAAATTGATCGACACACCAGCTGACAAATCACCTCGACTAAAACCACTGTCAAGAGGCAATGTTACATTTGGTCGAACAGAAAAACTATCTGTCACTGCCCAAGTATAACCAGCTGCTACGTCTAAACCTTCATATGAAAAATCATCAATATCCCACTTCGATGTCACGCTACCATCTAAACCAAATAGATTATATCCAGTACCGACTGTGGCATCAAAATCAGTATCATTGATATTCCATGCAAATGTCGTATCAAGGTTCGCACCCCAATACTCAATTGATGTACCTACACCTAACACATGGTCATTGCCAGTCGTATAGTCATAAGACACACCACCAGACAAACCACCTATTAAAGATGTATCAAAATCAACACCGATTCTTACCGTATCACTATTAGAAAAAGATATCCCACCTGTTCCAACAGTAACGGCGTTACCATCTACTGTTACAAATGAACCATTAGATCCAATAGTAACATCATTCTCAACTCCTACACTCAATGCATATGTACTCATGGGTATCATAAGCAAGAGTGTCATTAAAAACTTCTTCATTTATTTTTCTCCTCAAAGAATAATTGTACAATTATTTATATGTATTCTTACAACAATAATGTTGTATTTAGGCACAAGGGGAGTCGGCCGACTCCCCATACGCCATTTGTCAAACTTACTTAATCGTTTTTAAGAATCCAGTAAATGACGCCAACAGTGATTAGCCCTGCTAATCCTGCGCTGCCTAGTGATGTCACTAGACCTTGTATGTTCCCGATGACATCAACGGGTACAAATACTACGTCCGATCCAAATAGGACCTGTAGTATAATTGCAAGTCCTAACAGAGACACGGCAACTGTAGAGATGCCAGTGATCCAGGACCTGATTGTTGCTACTATATTTTCTCCAGCCATTAAGATTACCTCCTTTGGTTGGTTATTATATCGCCTAACTGGCGACTAGTTTGCCGAACATATCGGCATGGGTTAGATACTCCAAGTTGGGTGTATCATTCCATTCGGGTATCACTCGGTTAATAGGATCCTCTAAAGGATCACCAAGTGGTTTTTTATTTACTTTGAAGTGTTTTACATTATCAAATTTATGCATTATTGTTTTATGTTGTAGTATCCATTCATCAGGCGGAACTGCATTACCACCAGGCGCAATATAACCTGGGGTTCCTTTATAAAGATTATTAACACTATTATTATCTGAATATAAGTCCATACCAATAAAATAAATCTCATCGGGCTTCTCAACCCATACTGCTATCAGATGTGCTAAGGCTCCGCCACTCAATCCATAATCTGTTCCTCCCGGTAAAAATTCTGGATCATTTGTATTCTGAACTTTATCTGTTTCTGCTAACCAACTTATATAAAATCCTGATTCTGTAAATAAAATATCATACACATCATCAGTGAGAACTTGAATATCTTTATCTTGTTCTCTAATTATAATCTCCGCATCTTTCATGCGATCTTTGTGGACACCGTGCAATACAAATTCATTTCTATCTCCTTTTTCATTGGAGTGAATCATATCGGGGGTTAGTAAACCGTCATCACATACCATTTCAGGCTGGAGCAACATCTCGTATGCCTCCTCAGGCAT
>VTLG01007360.1_pt1 | contig 11210 bp, 14 predicted proteins | sample 4694571 | NCBI WGS metagenome assembly VTLG01 (sample SAMN12604809, study PRJNA352737) | marine metagenome | biome: ENVO:00000447; feature: ENVO:00000209|ENVO:00000569|ENVO:01000036; material: ENVO:00002151; isolation source: viral sequences binned using virsorter ... | reverse complement strand
TTATCCCGTCTTCTCATTATCTAACTCCCATTCTTCTACCCATAAAACCACCCATCATGGCTTTTTTTCTTTTTGCAAATGTTGCAACATTTGTTGGTTTACCACCAACACCTTGTGCTTTACTTCTTTTTCTTGCAACGGCACTCCGTCTCTGGGATTCTGTCATCCTTGCTGCTTTGGCAGCAGGGACGCACTTTGGATATTTTCTTTTTGATCCACTTGCAGATTTTCTTCCACATTTATTAAAGCCTCCACCTTTTTTCTTAGAACCTATGTCGACCCAATCTTGCTTGAACCATTCTTTTAAACCGGCCATTACGAATTCTTTCCGACGGCTTTCCTATTCATTCCTTTTTTACAGATTCCACCGCCTCTTAAACCTTGTCTTCTTAATCTTTCAGCAGCTTCCGATACTCCGCCATCTGCTCTATAAATTCTACCACCCATAGCTTTACCTACAGGTTTAGGTCCTCTAAAATCTTTTCTCTTTACACCAGATGGATCTTTAATTTTACCTGCACAAATTTTAGAAGCGTATGCATTAGCGTATGCTGACGGATATACCTTAAATTTTCTTTTCGCTGCGGCTTTACCTCTTGGACATAGTTTAGTCATTATCTTTTCCTCGCTGTTTGTTTTGCTCTTGCAAAGTTAGCTGCGGTTGGTGCACCTTTAGCACCTTTCTTTCGCATCTTACCACCACGTTTTCTTTTAGCATGTATATTTGCGTATAAACCTGGTCTAGCCATTACGATCTGCCACCTCTTTTAAAGTATCCCATTTTTCTAACAACATCAGGTCTTGCTTTTTTTAATTTAGCTAATCCTTTTTGTTTTTTTGGATCTATTTTTTTTAACCCTTTTGGGGCAAACGCTTCTTTTATTTTTTCAACATTTGTTTTTGGTTTTGGTGAACCAAATTTTCTACCAACTCTACCGCCTGTAGCTTTTTTTTCGTCTTTTACATTTTTAAAAGCTCTATCAATCATGCCTTTAAACGCTTTAGTATTCTCTTTTTGAATTCTTTTATAACGTTCTTTATTTGATTCTGATTTTCCTGTTTGGGTTTTAAAAGTAAAATCTTTACCTTTGAATTGTGGATTAGCTCGTTCAAATTGAGTTTGTTTTAATTTTGCAGTAGCACCTTTTACTTTTTGTTTTGTGATTTTTAAATCACGTAAAAGTTTTTCTTTTTTTGTTGTTGGCACATTTGGTGTAACAGATTTGATTGCTTTACCTAGTGCTTGGAATTTTTTAAACATTATTTTTTTCCTCCGTTTCTAAAAATCTGTGTACCCTTTATACCATAAATCGACGCCACGACAAGGATCCAAAGATTTGTGAACCATGACGGGAGCTGCGAGAACATCTCAAAGAATAATTTTACCTTGTCCATAGCAGTCGGGTCATCCGATATGACTGCATATGCGAGCACCAACACGGGCAAACTGAGAATTATCAAAACTGCCTCGTCCTTCCAGTCTGATTGTCGGGCCTCTAGCAATTTACCCTGGTATTGTTCCTCACCACGGGCCATTTTTTCTGCATGCATCAATTGTGCATCAGACATTGCCATTTTCGTTCTCTGCTTGTTAGCGTAAATCTTACTTCCAGCAGAAACGGCTAGTTTAATCGCCGATAACCACATAATTAGTACGCTTTAGAGTTTCTTTTTTTCTCTGCTAACATTCTTTTCTGACCACCAACCGGCATCTCAGGTTTTCCTGTAGCAATATAGTTAAAAGCTCCATCTGCAGTCGTTTTAGATCTAGGATCTACCTCGATACTCTGCTCTGCAACCTTAACTTCTTTTATTTTGTCTAGTTTTTGCATTTATGCTCCTTTTTTTACTCCTTTTATAACACCTTTGTTCTTAGATGCATAGAATATCTTTTCACCCTTCTTTTTTCCGTACTGTTTTTTCATGGATTTCATAATTTTTTTACCTTTTTTGTTTAATGGCATTAATTATCCTCCGTAATCACTGCTGCCTGCTGTACTCCGGTCTTTGCAAGGCTAACTCCAGCACGTAATTTTGCTAAATCTTCGTTTTGTTCCATTTTATCTTCTGCAATTTCACCTTGTTGCATTAATCTTGCTCTTGCAAGGTCTTGTTGGGCCTCATCGTTGTCTCTTTTTCGTTCATTTTCCATTGCACGAAGGTCCACTTCACGTGATTTTAGTTTTAGAAGAGGGTCATTGTCAAATTGTGATGTAATTTTCTTCTCTTCTTTCATAAATTCCTCTGTCATCTCCGCAATCAACACAGATTTTCTAGCTTCAACTTGGTTTGTAAGCGCTTGAAGTTGCGCCTGCATTCTTGGATCGGTTGCTGCCATCTGTTGCATCTGCATCATTTGTTGTAATTGTTCTCTAAACTCTAATTGTGCCTGTTCTTGTGCCATTAGACTAATATGTTCTAATATATTTTTTTGTATTGCAGCCATAACTGCAGGATTATTTCTAACGATATTAGTAGACATAAAATTTAAGTGAGCTGTAATGTGTGCTCTGTGATCTTGACCAGGAAAAGCTTGAAAAGGTTTACCAGCTAATGCATTAATGTGTTCCATACTTGGGTCCATTGGTGCTGTCGGTGCGGGTGGTGGTAAAACTGCATCAACATTTTTAACACCGATAGCTTCATACATGTTTCGATATATCTGATACATGTTGTGTAGCTGTGGGTTTGATGTTGCTATCTGTAATTGTGTCTGTGCAAGTGTAATTCTCTGTGACATAGAAAATATATTAGGATCTGCAACTGGCACAACATCTACTCTATCATCAAAGTCAGCTTGTTTTACATTTCTTGCACCACCAACAACATCGTATGGATATTCTGGTGGTAGATATTGTGAAACTATTTTAGACAATAATTTAAATTCTTGTTTCATCGCTGCATAACATCTCTTGTGTATTGCGCTCATGACTCTTGAACCACGCTCTAATAATGCAACTGTTGTACCAACAGCCGCTGCTTGATTACCATCTCCTACTTGCATGTCAGCAATACTCGCGAATCTTTGACCTGCTTGAACAACAATACCAAGTAAATTTAATAAAGTCTGTGATGGCTCTTTGTATGGTAATGGAAAGAATGCATCACGTAGTGATCCACCTGGTGCATCTACATCTTTAAACTCACCTGGTTGTATTGGTGCTGCTTCGTCTCTAACTCTAACACCTCTCTGTTTAAATCCTGCTGGTAGGTTTGATAAAGTTCCTGCGTCTAATAATTGACGGAGAGCCGCCGTTGCCGTACGACTCAATCCGCCAATCATATGAATGAGTCCAAAGCCATAAAATCCTAGTCCTGGCAGAAATTTAAAGTGGACAAAATATTGGATCTTATTTTTCTTTAGATCATTGGGCGCATAGTTTCTCCGTATGGAGAGAACTAATCGGCTGCCTTCTTCTACAGTTACAATGTAGGGCAATTTTATTCCTGTAGGTTCACCGTTTTCATTAACCTCTTCAAAACCTTCAAGGTCTAGATTTACGTGACACTCTAACAGAGTATACACAGGTTCTTGTTTACCTGTCTTTTTTGTTCCGTCTAATTCTTTTTCTTTTTTATCAAGATCATTTTTTTCTACATGACCCGGTGGTCCTAATTCTATATCTCTATAAAATCCATTGACCTGTTGTTTTCTTAATTCATTTTCTGATATTTTAATTGTGTGTATTACAGATTCTGCATCTTCAATACTTGTCGCCGTGTATGGCACAACCAACTCGTCAGCAGGGACAAACTTAGACACTGCTCTACCCATTGGCACATCGTAGTAAACTTTTTTAAATGTAGAACCTGCAAGTGGTAAATGAAATAACATAGAATCAAACTCTGATTCGTATTCTTTCATCTGATCCATAATCAAATAATTCATAAAATCTTTTACACGTGTCGCCTGCTGTTCTGTTGCAGGATTTTTAACACCTATGACCTGTGTTCTTACAGGTCCATCTGCTGGTAATAATTCTTTGTATGCTTGAGCTTGAAACTGTGTTACTGCCTCTGCAAGAACTGGGTGTGTTGCACCTGAAGCTCCTTGAAATGGTTCTGTTCTGTTTTCGTATTTAAAACCAAGTAGATCTAATCCTGTGATGTAGGATTGCTCCCATTCTTTTCGTGATGCTTTGTAATCCATATAATTTTGAACCATTTCAGAACCAATGGGTTCTAAAACATCATCTGGTAAAAGTTCTGCTAGATTATCAAAATGATTTTCTGTTCCTGGTACATTAATTGCACCTGGTTCGTAATCTAATGTTACACCACCGTCTTCTTCTGGAATGACCTCGATTGGTCCTTTTTCTTCTACTGGTTCCTGAACAGCAACATCTTGGATCTCCTCTTGTGATGGGATCTCTTCTTTGTTTCTAGTGTTCGGGAGTCCTTTGTCTATTTCTGCCATATATACTCCTATAAGTTTCTAACACGTTTCATCAAACCTTGCAACCCTTGTGAGTTTGGTCCTGATTCTGGTGGTGGGCCTGATGATACACCGGCTAATTTAGCGATACCACCGCCTGCAAATAAACCTGGTTGTTCAAAAGTTAAATTCTCAAAATCTGCTGGGGTTATTGGTTGATCGTAAGTAACACCTCTTTCTTTATTATATAAAAATAATTCTCTAGGATCCATCTCTTTTAAAAGCCTAGCCTCTTGTTCACGTTCTGATTCGAGTGGTCTAAGTCTTTCAGGACCAAAAGGTATTATTCTACCTTGCAATAAATTTTTAGCTCCTTGTGTTAAAGAATCAAAGGCTTGATAAAAACCCTCTCCTACACTTCCAGCTGCAGTATCTACCTGTCTGCTTTGTGTATCAAAAGCTTTTTGTTTTTCTCTTTTTAATTTTTCTAAAGCAGCCTCTTGCATATCAAAAAATGGTTTTTCAAACTGTTGTTGTGTAATATTTTCTCTACCCTGTTCCATTATAAGAGGTGAGGCACCAACAGTGTTCATCACATTATCTGAAATATTATTAGCTAATAAAGAATATTTGTTTTGTGTTTCTTTTGTATATCTATCAAAATTTTTTTTAAGATCATCCGCTCTTTTTTCATCTCCCGCTTCAAGTAGTTGCATATAATTTTTTTCATAGTTAGCATTATTTTGATCATAGTTTTTTGATAAAAGATTAAGCTGATAAGCAGCATCAAAAGATTTAGAATCTATACCCATAGACTCAGCAGTTTCTTTTAGCCCCTCCATGTAAGCTGTATTTTCATAAGCCCCTAATGTTCCACTCTCTAATGCACCGGCTGCAGCCTCTTTTTCAGACTGTCCTTTTGACATTCTATTTCTTTTATCAAGCTGATAAAATAAAACTTCTGGTAATACAAAGCCACCAAAACCACTAACTAATTTTTTAGTAGCTGGACTTAATCTCTTAAACATTGAAGGCACATCTAAAGACCCAAGACTTGGTGCACTTCCTGATGGTACAATTCTTTGACCCTCTGTTAAAAATAAGCTAGGATTAATTTTAAAATTACTAGCTGCTGTAGACAAATTAAATGTATTAATTGATTTTTGCATGTTCGGAAGAATTCTTTTTTCAACATCAATCGCGGGTGTTAATTCACTTCCATAAACTTTTCCATCTATATTTACCCTTAATCCTAAATCCTTTAAACTATTTATGACATTGCTTACGATAGTTTGATTAACGCCATCTGTTTTGTTTAAATTATTTTTTAATAGATTTTTTGCTCTTGTAACAACACTTTGATTTGTTTTTGTGGGAGCTAGTTGTCTATTAATAGGAAACTCCACATTTTTCTTTTCAAGTTTTACATCTGTAATATGATCTATGCTCATTACTCCAACATCACTTTTAGCAATATTTTTTAAATAATTATTTTTTTCATCAAACGAATTAAAAGTTTTTAAAGTTATTGTTCCGTCTGGATTCATTCTTGAAAGAATTGCATTTGTAAGTTTTTCATTTTTAATAACTTCATCTGGAAATTTTCTATAATAATTATTTATTTGATTTACTAAATTGTCTTGTTGAGTGTTAATTAATTTTTCTCGAGGAGAAAGTTCTTTTCTTGCTTTTACTATTCTACCTCTTCTTCTTTGAGCAGTCTCTGCTGATTTAGTTTCAATTGGTAAATTTTCAAAACTTAAACCTAATTGGTTAGCAAAAAAAGTATTCATTTTTCCTATTTTAGCTATGGTAAAATCATTTGCTTTACCAAAATATTTTTCAGCTAGTTGTTTAGTTGTTAAAACTCCAGGATCTTTATATTGAGTTCTTCTATATTTTTGTGCAAAGATTTTTTTTAAATCATTAAGATAATTATTTTTCATTTCTTCATCTGGAAAAGTAACATCTGAAACTTCTCCCACAATTTGACTTGGGCCATCGGTTAAAACAAAAGGTTGCTTTTTACTTATTGTTTCTTTTTGTTTTTTAGTTCTTGCTTCAAAATCTACTTTTTTACGTCCTAGTTTTTTAGCCTCTGTTGTTGACAAAGTTTGAACATCACCAGCGTCTATTCTATCTTTAATAAATTGATAATCAAATTTACCCTCAGTTTTAATTTCATTTTGTGTTGGTAATCTTTCATTTTTAATTTTAAAATTCTCAACAAAATTTTTTATGTCTAATATTCTTTGATCTCTAAAACTTAATTTATCTTCAGCATACCCCTGTCTCGTGCCACCAAAACCTGGTTGCACCAACATACCACCACCTGCCATGTCTTGTCTTGGATTAGCTCTTACGAATCTATTGATCGCGTCTTTTGTGGCGACACCCTCTTTGACTTTTGGGATAGGTGCTTGACTTGCCGGGAAGACATCAGGAAGATCTGGCTTTTGTTTTTTAACCCTAGTCAGATACTTCATCATCTGTGCGTATTTAAACGGGTTCATTATTCTCCTAACATTCTAGCGATACCGCCTGATGCATAGTCATCTGGCTCTGGACCAGGTCCATATTTATTTTCTAAATAGTTTGCTTGCTCTACTGGATCTTCAAGAAATTTTTGATAGTCCTCTCGTTTCTTTTTAGCTTTAGCAGCTTCTTCAGGAGTTAATTTTTTACCGGTTGCGTATTCTTTTAATACACTTACGTCTTCCTTTAAATCATCAACATTGTTAACCACGTTAGTGCCATCAAATTCCATATCACCATCATAGTTTACAACACGTGGTTCTGATTCATACGCCTCAAATTCTGCATTAGTTTTAGTGCCTCTTCGTCTTACAAATCCTCTTTCATTTTCTATGATAGTAGGTTCTACATCTTCAGCACCCTTGACAACTAGATCTATCTGATCAGGATCGTTAACAGCTCGTTGAATATTTTCTCTCTCGTATGGTTTGGTCGGATCTCTTCTTAGTTTTGAACCATAGTTAACTATTGTAGTATTTGTATCTAAATCTCTGTAAACTGTAACTTCTGCAAAGTCATTTATCTGTTTAGTGTGCACTAACTCTCTTTCTTTAGTTGCAAATCCTTTAGTTACATCTGTACCTTCGTTAACAACTTTTGTTACAAGAGCATCGAACCATTCTGGTTTACCAGGTGCATTTGGTGTTGTTATAATTTCTTTTGCAACCTGTTTGGTTGTGCCTTTACCAATATTTAATAGTCCTGTTTTAAGTGCAGCAATACCTCCAGTAACTCCTGCAGCTGCTTTTAAAAATGCTCTACGTGCTTTGTCTATACCCCCTATTTTAAACCCTGCACGTCCACCTTGTGCCATGTCTTCTGGATCTTCGATATCTTTCATATCATCCATTTTTTCTTTTGTTCTTGGATCTAATTTTTTAGGTTCATCTATAACACTTGTGCCTTTTGTTCTTTTGTATCTTGTTAAAGCGTTAAAAGCTCTGTTATAAAAATCTAATCTTTCTTTTGTTGGAAGATCGTCATAAACTTTACCAGCATTTTCAGCTAAATACTCTGCGAGAAACTCTGCATCTACTTTTTGATCTTTACCAAAACCAGCACTACCATATAAATTTTCTATTTCTCTATCTTCTTCTAGAATTCTTTTCTGTATATTAGCGATACCTTTTTTATTCTCTGCCTCGATCATATTTTTTATGGTCTCTTCCGCTGATTGCACCGGAGCTGCGATATCATCAGGACCACCACGACTACCTGGTGGCGGTAGATCAGGATCACCTGGTGGTAGCTCTTCACCACCCATAATATTTTTAGTATCTTTTATTTTTTTACCTTTGAGATCAAATACGTCTGCAGATTTTGTAGATGTGATTCCTTGTTGAACTTTTGGTCTATTTTCTATTGCAATGATTGCATTCTCAACCTGATCAGCATTTTTTAATGACTCTGGATTGATACCGTTTTGCATTAAACGTTGCGCAGTGATCTGTGTGTTTAATTCTACAATATCTTTTTTAGGCATTGTTTGAACGATGCCGGTCTCACCCTTTGCCTTCATCATTGTTCTAATTACCCATTGTCTAATAGCTGTCAGCATTATTTTACCTTTTTATATTCTTTTGGCATCTTCGCGCCTTTGTAATAATCTCTTAAAGTTGATCTTTTAATTCTTGCATCTATCTCGATAGCACTCTTACCTGGTAGTTGCGCTCCTGTTCTCATGTCCTTACGCATCTTGAGAGGACCCTCGACGATATCTGATTTTCTATATCCGCCGGTGCTTACACCTCGCTCTTTTATTTTTTTCTTTATCTCTCTGTTTAAAATATTTGTAACGTTTGGACCTGGAAAAGTTGGCTTGTCGACGAAAGCTTTTCTCATCTTAGATTTCATGATAGCGCCCATGCCTTTTGTAATTATACCCATATCAATAATAATTCCTTTTACGTTGCTCGACCTTTTCGTCGATATAATCTTCAGGGTGACCGATCAGACCGCCCTGTCTGAATCGCATGATTGCTTGTGTGGTTGAGTCCACAAGGTCGTCATGATCACCATAAGGAAACGCAGCGCACTCTTCGATGACGTCGTCTGCAAATTTCTGCTCAGGTGCGTATATCATACCAGATTCAAACAGAGGTGCAACAGCATTTACACGGGCGTGCTTATCATTTCCTTTGCTTGGATTAAAATTAACAACCGGTATATCCATCTGTCTAAGCTCGTATGTCAGTGGCAGACCAGATGCTTTAGCCTCGATTATAACTGTTTCAGGCTTCCAATAGGTATATTGCTCTAACGCTAAACGCCGTAGCTCTGGAAACTCGTATCTACCTTTGATCGCATCTAACAATATTAAACAGGCTGGGCTGTCCTCTGATGGATAAAATATACCCCATGTAGTAATAGCTGAGTAGTCTGCTGTCTCTTTTTTTAAAAAAGCTGTATCGTAAGATTGTATTACGTGTTGTAGTTGTGGGATCTCTTCACCGGTATATTTCATCCACCATTCACGTTTCAATATTGCACCCTCTTCTGCTGTCGGATTTTGCATCCACTGTGCATTCCATTTGCCCGTGGGCAGTGTTGCTTGAACCTTTTCTAATTCGTCTAACTTCCAATACTCCGGCCAGACAGGTTTTGCGTTCCGTGATCCGTGTTCCATGATTGCTGGAAACTCGACCACGTGCCACTGATCAGCTTTTACCTCTTTCTGGTTCTTGACCAACATACCTGTAAGATCTTTTGTAGACCATCTAGTCATGACTAACACAATCTTACCACCTGGTTGTAAACGCTGCCTCGGACCTGATGTATACCATTCGTACGCTGACTCTAATGCTGTGGGAGATAATGCGTCTTGCTCACTATGTGGGTCGTCGATAATTAATAAATCTGCACCACGTCCCGTGATCGCACCACCTACACCAGCTGCGAAGTATTCACCACCTTGTGATGTTTCCCAACGTCCTGCTGCCTTAGAGTCTTCTTGTAAAGTTGTTTTAAAAATTTTTGCATAATCCTCTCGATCGATTAGGTTCTTTGCTTTACGACCAAATCTTATTGCTAGTTCTGCCGTGTGTGTTGCTTGAATGATCTTGAGTTTTGGATCACGGCCCACCATCCATGCTGGTAACAAGTATGATGCAAATTCTGATTTTGTATGTCTGGGTGGCATGTTGATGATCAGGCGGTTTATCTCGCCCGTCGCCAATTTATTAAATTTATCTGCGATGTGTCTGTGGTGGGACCCCTCTACAAAGTCGGGCCATACACATTTGACAAAAGACAAGAAATCATTCTTAGCTTTATTCTGTATCTTTTTTTCAGCAAGCAGAAGTTGCATCTGCTTGAAGGTCTTACGAACATCTGCAGGTAATTTTTCTATATTTACCTTATTCAAGTCCATGGTACCAATAAGTTTTCAGTATACATGAATGTCTAAATTATGCAATACAACCTGTAGTAGTGGGACCCCTTTTTGCAAAAAGGGGGGATAGGGTCAAAAAAAGTTTGGATTTTTGGATTTGGTTCGGGACCCCTGGCCCGGGGTGTGTGGGCGACACTTGAGTCGCGCCCACACATTCAGAGAGTTATGACGCCCAGATTTTTAGGGCGTCTTTTTTTATTAGGATTGCAGGACCTACAACAAAGTCCTTACGACCCGTAATATAATTGTCATTGTCGAATGTTGCTTTCCACAATGCTGAAGCCTCTGGGTTATAAGGTAAACCTTTTAGTTTACCCTCTTCATTAATTATAAGATAGTCACCGTTAGGAAATGTAATTCCTTGAACGTAACCACCTACAAACTCTTGAGCCTCTTTTAAATTTGGCTCATCTTTTGAGTCTTTAATGATTTTAAACTCAGATGCTTTTGTGTTTATGTCTGTAGTCATGTCCTGGATCATATAGGATAAGTCAAGCATTGTCAACCGGTGTGATAGTTGTTCTGGTTTGTTTGCCCCAATATGGACTCTCATGAGTTTCTTTCTTTATTTCAATCGGTGTTTCAAGAGCCTCGGTTCTTGGGTGTAGTGTAATAAACTCATTCCAATGTTTCCACATAAAATTCATTAGACAAGTCTGGTCGCAAAAGTATTTCCATAACCCTTGTGGATAGTTGCCACTAACATTGATCTTAACTGTCCTCAGAACCTTAGAGCCCTTGACACCACGAACCCTTGTGGTTGTCGCTCGTTTATGGCAACGTGGACCATGGCACCAGATATAATCACTCATTAGTGCCTCACTTTCCAACTTGTAGTTGCCGTTCTATAACCATGACTATCTAAGTCATAATAAACGTAATAAGGGACACCTTGTTTGGACGTTCCAT
>VTLG01001505.1_pt1 | contig 11213 bp, 21 predicted proteins | sample 4694571 | NCBI WGS metagenome assembly VTLG01 (sample SAMN12604809, study PRJNA352737) | marine metagenome | biome: ENVO:00000447; feature: ENVO:00000209|ENVO:00000569|ENVO:01000036; material: ENVO:00002151; isolation source: viral sequences binned using virsorter ... | reverse complement strand
ATCTTCTCCAGTCTCTTGGCTATCTCATCAGCCCCAGGCCAGTCGAGGTTCTTGGCAAATATATCCCCGATTATAGGCGCGGCGTCCGGGTATACCCTGAGAAGTTCCATCATTTGAGTAGCGGCTTCCTCGCGTCTTGTCGTAAAGCTAGGCCCGCTTCTGACTACCAGGTCATACTTGCCCTTCGTCAGGTCGTATATTCTGGCCTTCGGTTGGCCCATTTCATCCATGACAGGCTGGCCGTCCTGCAGCATGGGGATCGGCTGATTGACCTGTACGTTCTCAGGCTTGTCGTCTTCACCCAAGACCCTGATTACTCTTTCGCCCGAATATACATGAGGAATTAAGTCAAGTATTACCTTCCCGGCGTGTTGGATGGCTTTATTGAGATTGTCGATAAAGTGGAAGGTTGAAATATCCCCTTCCCTCTGTCTCGCTAAAATAGCCCTTCCTGATTGCTCATTCGACCTCGCGCCCAGGGAAGCATCGAACATCCCGACCACGGACTTCATATCATCCGAGGCGTTAAGGGCTTCCTGTAAGGCTCCCGCTGGTGGCCCTGCAAACGCCTGTCTCTGCGGCGCTACTTGTCCGTCATACTGTAAGTAGGGATGTGAGTCGGTATTAGCCGTCGCCCACTTGTCCCCGTCCTCATCGAACGCACCAACAGGCCCAATGAAAGGAGCCTTGGGAGCTAAGGCCACTAATTCAGTCGAGGCAGTCCTCCAGTAATTATAAATCCTCTGCGGGTCTTTCGCGTCCCTGATTAAGGATTTAAAGTGTCTCTTCCCCTCGACCCAACTCTCCTCGCCATATACTGGAATAATGGGAATATACATTCCCGGCCAGTCGATCTCTTCTAATACTTCCTGACCGCTTAAAGTATATCTCTTGACCTTCCAGGACTTAACCGTTCGCGTATTCTCTACGAATACTTGAGACACATCCCAATAGTCTTTGTTCTTTTCATAGACCTCTTCGTCTATTACTTGCCCGTCACTCAATAGAACGATAGGTCTGGGTTCCTCTACCCGCTTCCAGTAGTCTGCAACCCTAACCGATTCCTCAGTTATCCAGTCAAGGTCTTTCTCTGACTCGAAGTCGGCGTCCCAATCCACCTTGTCTGCATCTGGGAATTCCTTCTCGAACTCACTGTGGCTCATCATGTCACTGACGAACCCTATATTCCAGTCGCTGCTATCTATTGCCGTGCTTCTCGGATCACCGTGTATCGTGAACGGATTGGCAATCCTCTTGATGAGAATATCCTGCTCAAACGTGTCGTTGTATGCGTAATCCACGTCGATGATAAAGTAGCCAAACCCTCCAGTGACCGCATCGCTCATAGCCGTATCGTAGGCAGCGTCGGCGTTACTCTGAACCTGGATATTCCTCAGGAGGCCGTTGAGTATCTCCGCGCACTCCACATCCGCCGTATCATCCACGGGGAATACTTTTACACTCGGTGTGTTCAGTCGGGCGTCGTTAGCTACCTGTCTTATAAACGCTGGCATACGGTTGATCGTTAGAACGGGGCGGCCTTCTCTATTACGCTTGTTCCTGTCGGCCTCGTCCCATTGGTCACCCATACGGGCAAACTTAATATCGCTCTCGGCGTTGTCGCGGTTCTCCTCCTCCGCTTCCTGGCAAGTCTCGAATGCCTCTTTAGCCTCTTTTACAATGTCATCCATTATCCCATCCAAGACCCGCCCGCATTATTGCGGTGGTCTACTTTAGGTTTCTGTCTGTTGAGCTTGGGGAACAGCTCGCTAAATGCCCATACCATTGCGTCCACTCTGTCGGGCGAACCATCACCCTGATACCCTGACGATGTCATCTGACAAAGCTGGTTTTCCAACTGGTCGAACGTCCCGGCGTGTGATATGCGTCCCAACTGGTAGAGAGCCGAGATAGGTTCTGCGCGGACATGTTTGCCACGAGTCGCAACCACTTCTAAAATTCTAATTCCCGGTCTTACGCTTTCCAATGTGTGGCGGCACATGTCACCACCCTGATTCCGTTCTATCACGATCGCGTCCGCAGACCATTTATCATAAGCCGCTATTGTCTGTTCCGCCCACTGCTTGGGCGAACCGTGCCTGGATAGGTCGTCCAGAACGTATCCCCTACTGTCCTCGCCTACACCACAAACTATTATCCCATGTTCGTCTGAGCCGTCCGTATCACTCACCGCCGGGTCTACAGCGACCACTATTCTATTCATTAGCGGCGGCTCTTTAGTCCTGCCCGAATGCAGCGTTGCCCGATCCCAGATGGCTCCTATCGCAGTTGGCTCATAGTCACCAAGCCAGATATGACCGTACCGCTCACGCTTGAACTTCTCATCGTAAACCCGCTCTGCTTCCAGTTCCTTTGGGAAGAACGGATTGCCCTCGTAATTTACCTTTATTACTTCAGCATTGGGTGGCGGTGTTTCCGACCTGAAGAACTGATCCACAGGGTCTGTTGTGTGCCTGGGGTTCCAGCTAAACCATATCTCCGATTTATCTTTCCTTATCGTCGGCCTGAGAAACTCCAGTGACCTAGCCGATAGGGTCTGCGCTTCTTCCACCCAAGCTACGTCATAACCCTCCAGGCTTTTAATACTCTCGGCGTTGTGATCCTGCATACCCTGGAACGTGACAATACCGCCGCCGGGAGTTTCAATCCCGTCAAGCAATACCCTGAAATCCTTCTCGACTCCAAGGTCTTTAATCTTGTCCTCTACCAGTTTCTTGACTGATTCCCTTAATGTCTTTTGAACCTCCCGAACACATACAATTCTGGTTCCGGGGTTCATCACGCACCTCTCGACGGCTAGCTCCGCAAAGAAATGGCTCTTGCCCGAACCTCTCCCACCCCATGCACCCTTATAGCGTATGGGCGGAAGTAACCCTTTAAACGCTCTGGGTGTCGCTATCTGTAGGGTCGACAATGATCCGCTCAATTTTGTTCACCGATACATTGGTGTCTATCTGTTGGGTTTCCTTCCAACCCATTTGTGTCTTCGCCCAGAATATAGCTGCCGACGTATCCCCGGCCATTGCCTTGTTAAACAACGCCCCGCCTACTTTCGCATTGGCCTTAATCTTCGATGTATCCAGTTCCCGCCTGAAATGCTTTCGTAAGGTCTTGTCGTCTATCCCGTCTCTTACAACCATACATATGCTTTCCTGCGGGATACCTACAGCGCACATTTGCTCGACCAGTTTACGCTCTTCGTCAGTCGGCTTGAATGATGGCTTTGTAATCTTTTTAGGCGGCATCCTTTTTTATAGTGGGGAAATTCTCTCCGCTACCCTCTAATTCAGCCTGTTCGCCTGGTTTAACTGGAGCGTGAAGGTCGGTGCTACCCCGCCGCTGTGACGTGGGAACGTCCATCGCTTGCTTCTCACGCTTTGGGTATTCCTTGGCTAAATGAGCAATCTGTTTAGCCATCTCTTTGTCTAAGGGCATAAGGTAACGGTGCTTAGGCAATGCCTTGACCGCCGTAGCATTGGGGTCAATGTTCTTTCTCAACCACTCCAGGCTGCTTGTCCCATACTTTGAACGAACTGTCTTTCTGTGCATCTGCCTACCAAACACCATCTGGCCTCCGTCTGTGTCACTCACTCCTGAGTACAGCCAGTTACCGCCCTGATATATTCCACCATGATGCCCTTGGTTAGCGTCTGCATAGGATACAACCAACCTAACCCCTGGTGATTGCTGCATCAACATCCTTAGAGCAATCTTGATTATTCTTGTAACTGGAGTGCCATGCTCTTGAAGGGCAACCCTCACCAACTCACAAACCTCTGTCTGCGCCAGCTGGTATGGTTTACCTATGTTGTTATTGGCTCCCCTTGAGAACAGCACCACACCTATAAACTTCCTGTCTTCCCAAACACCTATCTTGACTGTCTTGCCCACTGGTAGGCTCTGGCTATAGTGCCACTTCTCAACAGCAAACCTCGCTGCTGTATGACCAGCCCAATTTAGATATAACTCAGGCTTGGAACTCATGACCACATTCGGGGCATGTTGTTGGCGTTTTCTGATCTAATCGTCCTTGGTCGTCTTCGGACCCAGGCTCAAAATCTGGCTTAAACATAATTTCAGTTAACTCGCCTACATCAAACCCAATCAATGACAAGTCAAAATCTTCATCATTCAGACCGCCCATCTCAAGGGATAACATTTCCATATCCCAATCCGCATTGAGGGCCAGCTTATTGTCTGCAATAATATATGCTTTACGCTGGGTCTCTGTCAGGTGCGAAAGCTCGACTGTCGGGACTTTGTCCATGCCTAACTTCCGGGCAGCTAATACCCTTCCATGCCCTGCTATGATTCCCTTTTCCTTATCTACCAGGATGGGGTTGTTAAATCCGAACTCCTTTATGCTGGCCGCTATCTGCGCCACCTGTCCCTCTGAATGCGTTCTTGAATTACTTACATATGGAATCAGGTCTGTTGTTGCTGTCTGTTCTATCTGCATTAGTGCCTACCAATAAAAACAGTGCCGACTTCTGGCTGGTTGCCGAACAGATACCAGGCGCAATTATCTTTCCCTACATGATCACTGTCAGCAATCCACTTTAACCGGCCTACTGAGATAATTTTTTCACACCTACTTAGGTATTCTTCAGCTTGTTTTGTGTGCATCCAGTCTGCATCAAATAACAGCCATGTTGGTGCCAAGTTTGACAAATGAATTATTAACGGGTGCAGCAAGTCTCTTGTCCACGGCGGATTGGTAACAAAGCAATCACCAGCACATTTATCCAAGTCAAAAGCATCCTGCTTTTTTATCTCTTTATGCTTTGGCTCTATGTCATTTTTATAGACACAGGGAATCTGATATAAATTTAACGCCTCGATTAAAGCACCATCACCAGCGCACGGCTCGTGGTAAGTAAAATTTCTTTCTATGTGTGAGCATAAAACATCAACGGCTTTCTTGGGTGTTCTGTAAAAGTCCCCCTTGAGCCTTATGAAGTTAGACCTCTTGCCCATTCAAGGGTTGCCTCAGGTTATTTTATCTATGCTGGATACCTACGTTCTAAATGCTTCTAATCGGTGGTGTATCCGCAGGGAGATTATGAAAAGAACCAGAATAAACCTACAACAAATAGGATTGATATTGCCCCCAAAAGAAGTTCCTGCTTGTCAAACATTATTTCTTTTTACGGGCAGCCTTCTTCTTTGCGGCGTACTTCTTGGCCGCAGCCTTACCCTTCTTGGTATAAGCAAAGTGCCTACCGCCTACCTTTGGCATATCAGACCCCCATTAAGATCAGTAAAATTGTTAACCACATCAGTGCATACTCGGTAATTGAAAATCCATTAACCCCAGCATCCCCCGCTTCATAAACTCTTCGGCGAAGAACTCCGCTTCTTCCATGCTGGTAAACTCGACGACAATATGGGCCTCGAATACAGCGGTGCCGTCCTTTTCAGATTCAACAACGTCGATCCTTTCGGCATCCATTCTTTCCCCCATAGAAAAACCCGCGTCCTAATTTTAGGCACACGGGTCCAAGCACGAAACTAGGCTATTTTGAAATTGATGTCAACAGTTTAAAATCGTTCTAAAGTATATGAAGAAAAACATCGACCAACACCGCTATTAAATCAAGTATGTCCATCTACTCCTCCAACCCCATTCTCTCATAAGCCTCAGCAATTCTATGAATCTCTGAAAGGACTTCCCGCGCCAACCTAACCTCCTCACTTGTTCGGGTTTGAGGTAGGGTTTCCAATTCGAGTGATACGTTCGACAATGCCCGATTGATTTCACTCCACTGCTTGTAGGTTATTATTCCTGCCAGTATTTATGAAGAATCATGGTAATTGGTTTTGTAGTCATTATCTTTCTCCTCAGGTTTTAAGAGCGTTCCCACCTGTAAAATAGGTGAGAGCCTATCTTGGCGGTGAAGGTTTTATAGATTTTCCAGTCTGGCTGGACGTAATCAGCGTGGTAATGCGTCGCCCCGGAGGTAACGTCCTCGATCCTTCCCGTCAGAACCAGCTTTGCAATGAGGAATGAAAAGTTAAACGCATTTTCATCCAACGGTTTGTCAGATCGCCCGTCACAATACCATGAAAATTGACACTTATTTTTTATGGGGAACCCATTGGAATAAGTTTTAGCCTGCTTGACTACAGAACAAATATCATTCGGGTATCGTTCGTCTTTTACCCGATTCAATACAACGTGAGCGGGTGCAGCCATAGAGAGGAGAGTTGGCTCACCCCTGGCCTCGAAATAGACATTTAACGCTAAACAAAGCAGTGCCGACATTTCACCCCCATGGGAATGGGTTGAGCGGGAAAGGAACCGGTGAGGACCATGCCAGCCGGTGGGCGCACCGCTCAACCCTTAACGACCTCCCAAGCCGTTCAACATCGCGCCCGAAATTAATAGGGACAGTCTTTAACCTGGCAAGGCAGAGCAAACGCCGCTGGCGCACGTTCTTTTCCTTTGCCATATAAATTTATCCCGCAGTTTTTACAAACCCCGCTTTTTATTGATGCTATCTTTCGCCTCAAAACATCATTCTGCCCTGAGTCCTTTTTCTTTCTCATTAATAGTCTTTGATCGCTGTTAGAAACAAATTCCAGTCACACTCGTCGCCCTCGACGATACAATTCACAATCATATTTAAACCTGGAGACCCGAACCGCCCCAGCACTCCGCTCGACCAGATTAAATATCTCCTGACTTCTTTAGGCTCCCTTTCATTATTCGTTCCAGCCGTCCCTCTTGGACAATCGAGAGTTGCATAATCCAGCGATTGGAAATCAACCTCGCTGCGAATATACTTTACCGCCCTCCTGATGCCCCATACCGATTCCTGTAAGACTGAGTTGAGCTTTTTACTTTCAGCCCAGACTAAAATCGGATCACGCTTCGCCTTCTTTAAAGTCTGCTTGGTCGCCCACTGGTATGCTTGCTGGGACTGTTCTGAAATATCAATCATTTCAATTCTTGCAAACGTCTTGACATTATCTTTCCCTCGATTGCGGCTACCGCTTCCTTGGCGTAACCTGACCGCCAATCAAGCTCTTCCTTTAACTCCGCCCATGAGGGGAAAAATTTATACCGGCCTGGTGCCATTCTGAGAACTTCCAGCACAACATCTCTGGGGTACTCCCTAAATTTCTCCGCATAACTCTCCATCATTATTCGTATGTCGTTTTTGCCTTCATTTCTGGTTTTAGTTAGAGATCTTAATTTTAATAGTTCTCCAGCTATCTCCTTATCGGTAGCCGGGGTCATTGACGATTTTATTTCTTCAAGAGCTTTGTTAAGTTCAGTGATCGTCACCTTGCGGTTAAATTTAAATCCTTGAAAATCAAAATCAGGAGACAGTCTCTCTTCCAGAAACGAAATCTCTATACGCTTCCGCTGCGTGGGAAGATTGGTTTGAGTTGGTTGTGTAATCAGTTGGTTCGTCATTCCATCGTTCTCCGTTTAACCAGGTTGATGCGTGAGGGATCATTTTAAGGTCGGGGTTAAAATTATATTTCAGCAGACCATTTAAAATTTCTTGAGGCGTAAATTTTTGAATTGCTTTTAGGTAAGCCTTCTCTGCATTTACCTTGTTGACCTTCCTTGGGTACTGATTCCAGAATTCTTCAAAACAATTTTCTTTATATATTTCTTTACTTTCTAACTCTAACTCTGACTCTAACTCTAATATGGGCATGGTTTTCCCTAGCGTTCGCTTGCCGTTCGCTATAGCAGTTTCTTTTCTTTTCAATGATTTAGCTATCCCACCCAGACTCGCGTTTAATTTATTTTTTTCTCTTTTTTCCTCACTTTCCTGTAGTTCTTTTGCCAATCTTTTGTTAAAAAACGTCCCATTTTTGAGATCAAAATATTGCTCAAGTTCTATTTTTACTTTCCTCCATTGCCCTTTTGTAAGTCTTAAAAGTCGAGCCATCTCCGTATCGTTGTCCCTAAAAAAAGATTTTTTACTCCAGGTGTGAGCAAGAATATCAATGTAACAACCCTTTGCCGTCGGGCTTAGAGTGGCAGTATCGACAAGCCAGTCATTCGTATAAAACTTAAAATAAGGAAGGGTACTCATATAAATTCCTCCCTGATTTCCTGCGCCTTATCCCACCACTCAGGATTGGTATCCTCCCATTCCTTAACCCGCTTAACGCCGTGCATGATGGAGGTATGGTCACGATTATAAGCCCTCCCAATTTCTGGAAAACTACTGTATGTGACCTCTGTTGAAATCCACCAGGCTATGAAGCGCGGCCAGCTAATATTTCTGTTGCGCTGACGCCCGCAGATTTGTTCTTTCGTTAAATTAAACTCTTTTTGAATAACCCGCCTAACCGATTTCAACGGCTCGTTGACTCGTGGGTATTTAAAATCAATACCAAAAAAATTTGCCGCATCCCTTTCACTAAAAATCGTCATTGTTTCCTCCCGGTCTTAAAGCTCGTTTTTTATGTTCATCGCAATATGCAAATTCCTGTGCCAGACTGATTGGGGCGTGACAAAATTTTTCGTCCTCAATCCATTTGCAAAATCGGAAATCGCCGACCTTTTCAAAGTTGCCAAAACTTTCAATTGGTCGCCTTCTTCTGCGACGGGCGAGAATCTTCAACTCCCGTTTTTTTGCTTCAGCAGTTCGTATTGTTTGGGAATATTTTGAATATCTCCCATCACCCCACCAACGCCTCATTCATATTCCCTCACAACCAACCTGGAATGCCTTAAATGATGGCTTTCCTTTTCATTGGCTAACTTGAACCCTTCAGGGATTTCCTCGTTGTGACCAACCCAGCGAAATTCCAATGTCCATTGGTCTGTATCGTCCCAACCTTCCGCGATACCGTCGCAGCAATGAACAAGCCCTTGGTGACAGCCTTCATAGTCGCAGGGGTATAATTGATTGGGGTTCGTTTCAGTCGAGGCTACAATTAGAAGACGCCCCGGAATCATTGCAGCACCACGGCACTTTGGGCAATTCATGTCTTCACCTCTTTGCGGCAAACACACTTACGAATACGATCAGGCCAGCTACGAGCATCGGCTGAATTTTCTGGAAAATAAACTTCGATAAAACCCAAGCCTTTGCACTCAGGGCAATTTTTATCTGCGCCCTTTTTCATGCTCTCACCTCGCGGATTTCAACTCCGTGGAGAGCCTCCACAAGTTTTTTCTTGAGCTTATAGACCTGGGTCTTGAATCCCTTTACGTCCTCTACAACCCATTGGTCGCCGTGGTAGTAGTCAAAGTCAGCGCGGTAGGTGCAAATTTTCTTTTCATTGACCTTACATTCAAACGGGTATTGTAATCTTAGATCGGAAATCTCATTGGCTTTTTCCAAGAGCCTTAATTCCGCATACCTCTTAGCTTCTGCTTTGGAATCGAACACGATCCCGTCCACTTCAGTTTTTATGTTCCTGTACTTAGACAAGAGCCCACACGATCCCCGGTTTCCCAGAAGGTGTTTTTCTTCGGGTTCCCGTGTCTTCTATTTTGCCCTTGGCTTTTAGCTCCGAGGTTCGGGGCTGGATGTTTGAGTATTCCTCGTTTGTCACCATGCAGATTTCGAGGGTTGACATAGGGCCAAAATCCGAGAGGGCGTCTAAAACGATTTGTCGGAGAATTTTACTTTTCGGCTTTATTCCTTCCGCCGCATTAATTGAGGTATCAATCCCACGGTGGCCTGGAACATTCGGGTATCTCTCAAATAAATCGAGATTACTCATACAAATCCCGCCTCATTTGGGCTCTGGGAACGCCCGTGATTTTCTCAAGGGCGATTAAATGTTTGGGAGGAATTTCCTTCCACTGATAGATGGCATGGCGGGTAATTCCGAGTTGTTTGGCAACTGTCGGGACGCCGCCACCTTGTTCGCATACGTTTTTAATTTCAGATAACATAATTGGCATTGGTAAATGAAACTTACTTTTTTGTCAAGTAGAAGATGTTTGACCTATTTACCAAAGTAAATTAACCTTACCATAATAATAATGGTGGAAATTTATGGCAGACCAGTTTGTAGAGATCGGGCAGCGTCTTGTTAGCCTGAGAAAAATACAGGACTTGAACGCGGCGCAAGTCGCTAGAGAGATCGGACTAACCAGACAAACCGTTTCTCTTTGGGAAAAGGGGAAAATAAACTTTTCCGCCGTTGTTTTATTTAAACTAGCCAAAGTATTACGGTCTTCACCCGAATATATTATGTTGGGTGAACACAAAAAAAGCTCGTCAGGGGTTGACCTGGAATTACTGGAACGGGCTGCGCGGATCTCAATCGAGGAGACTCGAAAGATTAATTTTGGGGCAGACCCCACACTCATGGCTAAAATTATAACCACTGTATATGAGAGGGCTTTAAGCGGCGGCGATGACGATCAATTACACAATACTAGTGCGGATGTTATAAACTTTACGAAACTAAAAAGTTAAGCGCATAGGCGCATCGACAGAAAGGCAAGACGACTATTTAACTTTACGAGATGAAAATGAGCGACAAAGAACTGCGTGACATTGCCAAACAGGTAATTAACGAATTTATTTTAAAACAAAAATTAATACCAAAACGAACCTCAAAGTAAAATTACTTGACATATAGGTAAGTTTCATTTACCTTCCCTTCTAACAAAGGAGGGAAAGATGACATATCCAGATGATTTTAATTCGACGTTGGTGGACATTGTCACGCCGACGAGTGTTTCTGACTTTCGGGCCAAGGTATATTTACTGAAGGCTCAGGAGCAAATTGCAGAGCTTGAAAGCACCATGCGAATGGCTGAAGAGTTCGGCGCAGACGTTGCCTACCACGACCGCCTGGAAGACGTCCGAGCATTTATTGGATTAGGGATAACTGAACTTGATGAAAGAGTAGGTGAGGAATGAGTATCACCTACCACACTTCACTAGACAGCAAAATGGACTGCGACGGTTGCCAGACTTCTGTCGATCTGACAAGCGACGAAGGCGCAATCATCGATCCTTCCGGCGGCATAAGGGAATCAGTCAACATGAAATATAGAGATTGGGCTGTGCTATGCCCCGACTGTAGAGGAGAGGAATAATGACCGCCAAAAAAGACACAGATAATACAAAGCGGAATATTTACCAACGCCTTGCCGCCGCAATGGAAATTGTAAGTTATGTGCAAAAAGACGAACGCACAAATGGTTTGAAATACACAATCGTCACCCATGACGCTGTAACCGCAAAGGTCCGGCC
>VTLG01006731.1_pt1 | contig 11215 bp, 17 predicted proteins | sample 4694571 | NCBI WGS metagenome assembly VTLG01 (sample SAMN12604809, study PRJNA352737) | marine metagenome | biome: ENVO:00000447; feature: ENVO:00000209|ENVO:00000569|ENVO:01000036; material: ENVO:00002151; isolation source: viral sequences binned using virsorter ... | reverse complement strand
ACCCTGATGTGACGATGGTTGTCTTTGCACCACTGCTACCAGCAGTCCCAGTCTTTGTGACCCCTGTGGTGTATTCACTTGATCCAGAGTTATTTGATGTTGCAGAAAACTGGAGTATGTGTCCAGAGTTGCTGTTATCGGATTGGTCAAAAACGTAAGTGTCTCCGTCCCTGAAGGTGAGTTTTGGGGCTACTGCATCATCAATCGTAAACTTTCCTGATGCTACTTTTACTATATAGGTTATCGTGCTCATAATCAGAAACTCGGATGCTTGGCTAAAATTATGTAATTGACTACTAGGAAGGGTTGCATATTGTTATGTGCTCCATCTCCTGTTCCCTGTTCATTGACTGTGATTCCAGTTGTATCATTATCAATGGTTAATCCAGTTGCAGTTGTCCCTGTGGTAAAAGAATGCTGGTGTCCGTTGTTACTTGCTCCATCTTCTTTAAGTAATTCTGCCCCTGTTTTAGTAGATGTAGTACCATGAGTATCTTCCCTCCAATTTCCTAGTGATTGGATCATGGTGTCACTACGTTGTTCAGTTTGGTCAGGCTGGTAATCAGTCATTCTGAAAAACGTATGACTATGGTCATGCAAGGCAATATCTGCTTTTGCTTTATTGGTTGTTCCAGTGTGAGAATGACCACTATCGGTTATTGCATGATTGTGTCCTGAGTCTCCAACTGGATGAGTATGTTTTGGTATTTCTGCATCAAGCAGAGTGTGGGTTTCTGCTCCAGAACCTAATGCGATTGCTCTTGTTGACCTACCAGTAATTGATGCAGTGTTGTACCCTACTGGAACTCTTGCCCTCATGTCTGGGATATTAAATGTATTTGATCCATCTCCAACTCCATAAGTTGTCCCAATCACTGCATAAAGGGCCGAATAAGTCGTCCTTGAGATTGCTGTACCATCACACACAAGCCAAGTTCCTCCATTGGTTGTTGCTGTTGGAGCAGTGCTTTTTGTATACATCTGGATAGTCCCAAGAGGGATTGCAAGTGCAAGCAATTCTGTTAATTTATCGAGTGCAACATTCAGGGTTCCTCCCCATGAGTTCCTGTACCCCCCTACGGTTGGTTTTTCTACTGCAAAATCAGTCGTGGTTGCCATATTAATCTACAATTTGTGTTGTCCATGTTGTTGAATCTACGAGTTGGGAATCCCATGCTATGTGACCTGAAGTAGAAACGATGGATTGATTTGTTGATGTCTCAAAACCTGCCCAGATCATGTTGGGGTGTGATTTTAAATTTGTGACACTTTGCATCAAAGTGTTACCTCCTAAAAATATCCCCCCAAAATTCTTTAAAACTGATAATGAGTTGATGTGTGTATGTGTTGCCATCCATTCTGCAACTCCAAAGGTTTTTACAGTAGCACTGGCATCCATATCTGAATGCCCCAGCATTACACCTTTTCCGTAAGTCCCCTGACTGAATATTGCAGACCCAAATCCTTCCATCAGTCGAGTTCTATTTTCACAGTTGAGGCATTAAACTTAAAAATATCACCATCATTGACAATTTTTGTGGTGCTGGTCGAAAAGTCTGATTGCTGGAGGTTTTGGTATGCAACCCCCTCAGTTCGGGGGTGGCTTTGGAATGCAGCAGCCCGGTTTTGGTATGGGCATGGGTGGGTTTCCCTCACAACGATTCCCCGGCCTTCAGGTTAGTGGTCCTTCCCCGTTCCAGTTTGGGCAACCCCCGCAGTTTGGCGGAGGATTTGGAGGCGGGTTCGGCATGCAACCTCCCCGGTTTGGAGGCAGGCAGCTGGGCGAAGGGGCTATCGCCGGACCTATAAGGCCAGGAGGCCGTGAATCCTTAGTTGGCGAAACGCCTCGCTATGATTTTACTCAGGCGCGTCCGACGGAGCGCCCAAAAACTTTACGAGATGTGCTGGGCGCAGCTGGCTTCCAAATGCCAGAAAGACCTAGAATCTCTACGTCGAATATTGCCTTCTTTGGGAAAGACCCCGTAACAGGCGAAATGCGTCGAGGCGGGAGCAGTGATAGTAACTATTACAAACAACTGGACGCGATGTACGCGCAAAATCCAGAGGCTCTAAAAATCGCGAAGCAGTTTGAGGCGGATCGAGTGGCCAAGGCTAACCAAAAGCCTTCTAATAGGTTTTCGGCGCTTGCCTCACGGGTAAGACAGGGTCCGCCGTCCTCAATGCGTGATCTTCAACAAAGTTTTGATAGGGAGATAAATTCTCCTCAATACCAAGCTTTGGTTCAACGATATGGACAAAGTATGGGTCAAGATCAAGGTGCATTAGGTCAATTACAAGCAATTCAAGCGAGAATGCAGCAGCAACAAGATGCAATGCTCGACATGCCAAGAGCGATAACTGGCCGAGAACAATTGATGCGGGGGCGAAGTCCTGTATACCAAGGGCCGACCCTACAAAATCCTCCAAGGAATCCATACGCGCAGTAATTATCAATGGCTGTTAGACCACAAATGCTAAGTGATCTAGAGATAGAGATACTTAGGCGAGCTCAAGCAGGTATGGAGCGTCCTAGGCCGCCTATAACTGTTGGGCCTGTTAGACCGACAGGCCCGGTGATTCCCTTTGCTGGTGCTGGGGAACCATCCGCTCCTGCTCCTCAAACGCAGTTTGGTGGATACGGCGCGACAATGCCGACAACCCCGCTGATGCAATATGCTGGCTTGAACCCGACAAAGGAGAGGGCCCCACAGCCTGATCCGATTGTGTTGCCTCCACCGCCTACGCCAGGACCAGCACTTGCGCCTGAACCAGCGCCAACACCTGCACCTGAACCTCCTCCTCCACCCATTGTTTCTGACCCAGGTGGTGGGTCTACGTCTGGGCCAACAGCGCCAGGCAGTGATTATCAGGCAGGTTTGGTGTACACAGATGCTGAAGGTCCAACGGGTTATTACCCAGGGCCATCACCCGATAAACCCAAACCTCCGCCTGCTCCTGTAATACCTGACAACGCAAGTGACTATGGGAAAGATGTGTTGGAGCGTGCTGCAGACAGCAATTTGCCACCAGAAGTAATTGTGGCAATGGATCAACAAAAAGAAGATCCCAACGCAAAGATTGATGTAAAGATAGGCACGTTTGATCCTACCTTACCGAAAGAAGATTTAAGGTTATCTTCTGCTCCAGCAGAGATATCGTTGCCTGAAGGGGTAACGCCTGGAGGGAAATACTACAACGATCCCATAACGGGTAATCGTATATATCAGCCCCCTATGCCGAAGCTGCCCCCCGGCATGATGGGCGCTCAAGTAATGCCCGCGCCTATTGATTTAACAACAGGAAAAGAAGTTAGGCAGGAATTACCTGTTCCTCCGAAGAAGACTCCTCCAAAGAGACCAAGTCCTGTTAATAGACCGACTCCTCCAAAGAAGACTCCTCCAAAGAGACCAAGTCCTGTTAATAGGCCCACGCCTCCGAAGAAGACGCCTCCGAAGAGACCCACTCCTCCAAAGAGACCGCCATCTAGTATTTTTGACAGACTGCCTAGTTCTGGGCCTACAGGGTATTCTAGATAGCCTATGGACTCAGTCGCTCTCGCGTCTTATATCTATAAAAAATTAAATCAATATGAGGAAGGTCATATTGATTATGTAACCTCTGGCAACATAAAAAATATGGAGGACTACAAGTTTGTCATGGGCGAATTATCAATGCTTCGCGCCCTACGACAGGATTTGAAGGAAGCGTTGCATATACAAGGAGATGACATCGATGAGTGAGCCACAATTGGACACCGTCGCAAAACCATCCGTAATGGATGCATACGTTAGCGAAGAAGAACGGGTCTTGGACCCCACCGTGTTAGATAAATCTTTAATTGAGCGAATGCCTGACCCGTCCGGGTGGAGACTTTTGGTCTTACCATACAAGGGCAGAGGCGTTACAGATGGTGGCATACATCTTCTTGATTCCACTTTGGATAAAGAAAACTTAGCCACATCAGTATGTTACGTGTTAAAGGTTGGGCCATTAGCTTACCAAGACGATGCAAAGTTTGGTGGTCAACCATGGTGTAAGAAAGGCGACTGGGTACTGATTGGAAGGTACGCAGGGGCTCGATTTGCATTAGAAGACGATCACGAAGTCAGAATTATCAATGACGATGAAGTGATTGGCGTAATACTCAATCCAGACGACATTAAATCTGCATAGGTGACCCATGGCTGAAGAAACATTGACTGAGGCATTAGCTAATCTTAATGATGAAAACATTGAGAAAGCATCATTGCCAGAACACAGAAGAGTTGAAGAAGAAGTATCTGAGGATGTTGCAATCATTGATCTTGATGATAGTGACATTGAAGATGTTGATCCGATTACAGAGGACGTTGTTCAAGAAGACTTTGAACCCAAACCTGTACCAGAAGATGAAGAAGTATCTGAGGTAGAGAGAAGGACAAGGACAAGTCAGGACAGGATTAATAAAGCAGTTGCTCAAGCAAAAGAGTTTCAACGAAGAGAGTTACAAGCTCTTCAATATGTAAAAGAACTGCATGACCAAAACCAACAGCTATCTAACCAGCTGCTTGAATCCCAAACATCTTCCTCTCATGAAAATATTAGGATTCAGGAAGGCTACAAAAATGAGTTTGAAAATCGAGTAGATACTCAGGCTCAAGCCGCAAAGCATGCATTAAAAGTTGCTTATGAGTCAGGCGATGCAGAGAAGATGGCAGATGCCCAGCAATTACTTGCACAGGCAGAAGCTGATCGAGCATCTCTGAATAAATACAAGCAGGACCTTGAAGACTACAAGGTTCAATATAAAGCTTGGGAAGAAAGCCAGCAGGCTATTCAAGAACAAAATTTTGAAGAGCTTCAACGCGAACAAGGTCTTACTAATCCTGTTTACGGGCAACCACAGAATCAACCTGTCTACCAAGAGCCTTCTGCAAAAGCCCAGAAGTGGGCAGAGGAGAACGATTGGTTTGGTTCAGATGTTGAAATGACTAATGAAGTAATGAAGGTCCATGAGAGTTTAGCTTATGACCGCAGGATTGACTTAGAATCAGATGAATACTATTCTGAGCTTGACAGACAGATGAGGCAAAAATTTCCTCATAAGTTTGGCATCGTGGGAGACGAAAATGCCGTCCAAAAAGTAGTCTCTGGATCACGCACAACAGGAACCGGACGCAATCAAAATAATCGTAAGGTTGAATTAAGCCCTACTGAACAGCAGCTTGCTAGAAGGCTTGGGGTTCCATTCAAGGAATACGCGAAACAAAAAATGAGGTTACAGAGATCATGAACGAAGAAACAGGAAAGGGTTCTAACAGAACACCTAGAAATGCTTCTTCACGGTCCTCACAGGCCGCAAGAAAACCATGGACTCCCCCTCAAATTCTGGAAACGCCGGATGCTCCCCCTGGCGTAAAATACAGGTGGATCAGAACGCATATACGCGGAGAGGACGATAAGACCAACGTCCACATGAGGTTTAGAGAGGGCTTTGAGCCTGTTAAACCCTCAGAAGTTGCAGGATACGATCTGCCTACCATTGATGATGGTAAGCATGCCGGTACTGTAGGTGTTGGTGGTTTGATTCTTTGCAAGATTCCAGTAGAGACAGCTAATGAGCGTAATGCTCATTTTGAGCGTCAAACCGAAAATCAAATGCGAGCAGTTGATAACGATTTGATGCGCGAGGAAAATCCTGCAATGCCGATGACGAGGGAGAGGAAAACTCAAGTCTCGTTTGGTAAAGGCAGGGGTTAATCTTTTGATTGTGTTTTAAGGAGGTTCAACGATGGCTAATAAAGATGCCGCGTTTGGCATGGTTCCTTCCAGAATGATAGGCGGTAGCCCTTATACTGGTGGACAAAGCCGATACAGAATCGCCGCGAATTATGGGACCAGTATCTTTCAGGGAGATATGGTTGCACAGGTTACTGGCGGTGGCGTAGAAGTACACGCCGATGGTGGCACTGTTCCAATCGTTGGCGTATTTAATGGTTGTATGTACACAGATCCCACGACAAGTGAGCAAAAGTTCAGCAACTACTATCCTGCAAGTACAAATGCTTCAGACATCATTGCTTTTGTAATTGATGATCCGAATGTTGTATTTGAGATTCAGGCAGACGATACCTTCCCGGTAGCGGACCTGTTTGGAAACTTCGATATTGTGTATACGTCTTCTGGAAGCACTGTCACGGGTATATCCGGTGCAGAGCTTGACGTTGCAACAGGCGCAACTACTACTTCTTTGCCGCTGAAAGCGATTGATATCTCAGGTGACCCTGAGAACTCAGACGTTGCTACAGCGAACACGAATGTATTAGTTGTAATCCAAAACCACATATTTGGCGTTAAAGGCGCTGGATTAGCTTAGGAGCATAACTAATGGCTATTTCAAGAGCACAGTTAGCCAAAGAGCTAGAGCCAGGTCTCAACGCTTTATTTGGCATGGAGTATGCGCGTTACGAAAACGAGCATGCTGAAATCTTTGAAACAGAAGCTTCAGATCGAGCATTTGAAGAAGAAGTCCTGATTGTTGGATTCGGCAATGCTGAAACCAAATCTGAAGGTCAATCTGTTAATTACGATAACGCAAGTGAAGGTTTCACTGCGCGTTATACGCATGAAACAATTGCCTTGGGCTTTGCGCTCACTGAGGAAGCTGTTGAAGATAACCTCTACGACCGCCTTGGCGCTCGTTATACGAAGGCTCTGGCCCGCAGTATGGCGCACACCAAGCAGGTTAAAGCTGCAAATGTATTGAACAATGCATTTAGCTCAAGCTTTACTGGCGGTGATGGTGTTTCTTTGATTAATACTTCTCACCCTTTAGCGGGTGGGGGTACGCTGGCTAATCGTCAAACGACGATGGCTGACCTCAATGAAACGTCTTTGGAAAATGCATTAATCAGCATTAGCACTTTTGTTGATGATCGAAACATGATCTTGGCTCTGCAAGGAACCAAGCTTATTGTTCCGCCTCAGCTTCAGTTCATTGCTGATAGGCTCTTAGAGTCTCCCGGTCGAGTCGGCACGTCTGATAACGACATCAACGCAGTAAGGAATATGGGTCTGTTGCCGCAAGGTTATTCAGTCAACCATTTCCTGACTGACACCGATGCGTTCTTCATTCTGACTGACGTTCCAGATGGGTTTAAGCATTTTGAACGAACCCCGATTTCAACCTCCATGGAGGGAGATTTCGATACAGGTAACGTGCGTTACAAGGCCAGGGAGCGATACAGCTTTGGCTTTAGCAACCCACGCTGTGTATTCGGTTCGCAAGGAGCTTAATTGTTCCACGTGAAACCGTAAGATTGGGGGCACCTTGTTGCCCCCTTTCTTTTTGTGCGGTATAAATAATTTATTCCTGACTGTCGCATACCGCGACAGACCCTAGCCAAGACAGGAGACAGCTATGGCTAATTCTACATTTACGGGTCCTATCCGTTCAGAGTCTACTTTTAAGACAATCAGTAAAAGTTCTACGACTGGCACAATTACTGAAGTTACAACACTGGGCGATGGCCCTGTTAGCTTGTCTGACGGAAACGTAACTCTAACCAACGCAACGCACAGTGGTAGGATCTTGCTTGTCCCAGATGGGGGCCAAGACAACACTTATACACTGCCATCACCTATTGCTGGTTCTATTTTCAGGTTTGTCTACGCTGGCGGTGCCGCTGATGCGACAGATGCGCTTGTCGTGACCCCTGGTAACACTAACTTTTACATCGGTGGTGTGACATTCCTCGACACGGACGGCAACGAAGTTAGTAGCGTTTTCTCTGATGGTGACTCTAATAGCAGTATTCAGTTTAATGTTCCTGCTGGTTTTGATGTCACTATTGTTGGTCTGAACACAACGAATTATCAGATCTTTGGAAATGTTACGAGTACCACTGCTCCAGCTTTTGCTGATCAGTAATAAATTGATTAGCTTTGACAGAAGGGCGGTTTCGCCCTTCTTGCTTAGGAGAAAAATATGGCTGACACAGTAACTTCTCAAACCATCCAAGATGGCGAAAAGAAGGCTATTCTAAAGTTTACAAACATCAGTGATGGCACAGGTGAGTCTGCTGTAACTAAAGTTGATGTAAGTGCGCTTGCATCGAATAGCAGTGGCACATCTTGTACAGAGGTTGCAGTATCTAAGATATGGTGGCAGTGCGTTGGCATGGGTGTTGAGCTCTTAAATGATGCATCAACAGACACGCTAATTATTGGCCTTTCTCCTGATTCAAATGGGTTCCATGATTATTCTGTATTTTCAGGGATACCTAATGATTCAGGATCTGGAAAGACTGGAGATATAAAGTTCACCACCATAGGCGCTAGCAGCGGAGATACTTATACCGTCATCGTAGAACTACTGAAGACGTTCTGATGGCAACTTCTGGCAGTAGTGACTTTGAGCCTGATGTAGCTGAATACATTGAAGAGGCATTTGAGCGTTGCGGTCTTGAATACCGTACTGGGTATGATGGAGTAACTGCCAGGAGATCTCTGAATCTGTTGTTTGCCGATTGGGCAAACAGGGGCCTGAACCAATGGACTGTTACTAATTCTGTAACAACACTTAGTAAGTCAGACCAATTTCTTGATCTTACGGCAACCACCATTGATGTGTTGGATGTCGTGCTTCGCAGAACAGAAAACAGTGAAGTCACAGATATTCAAATGAACCAGATCAGTAGATCTGCTTATTGGAACATCCCGAATAAGGATACAGAGGCAAGGCCAAGCCAATGGTTCTTGGACAAGCAAATAACGCCTCGGCTTTATATTTGGCCTGCTGCAGAAAACAGTACAGACAAAGTTATTATTAATCGCCTTGTCAGAATTGAAGATGCAGATGCTGGGGTCAATACAGTTAATGTGCCTTTTAGGTTCTATCCATGCCTAAGCGCAGGCTTGGCGTATTATATTGCGTTGAAAAGAGCGCCTGATCGAGTACAGATCTTAAAAGGCATCTATGAAGAAGAGTTCGCTCGAGCAGCAGATCAAGATGAAAGTAGAGCATCACTAATGGTTGCTCCTAATTTGAGATCATACAGGCGTGCGTAATGGCATATGCTTCTGGTAAGTATTCTCTAGCTATCTGTGATAGATGCGGCTTTAGGTACAAATACAAAGAACTAAGAAAAGAATGGAATAATCTTTTTGTCTGTTCTGAATGCTATGAGCCCAAAGCCCCACAGATAGATCCTGTCCCTCATGCGGCAGATCCAGAGGCTATACGAGACCCACGACCACAGCTGTCCCCCTCCGTTATTGCTGGGGATGGTGTTGTGAGGACGATAAATCCCAATGCGATGATTACCGTAACAGGTGATAGTATAGGTTCTGCATTTACGGCAAGCGGAGCAACAGGAGAAGTTGGTACTGTTACAGTGGTGATATCATGAGTTTTACGTTAGCAACATTAAAAACAGCGGTAAAAGACTACTGTGAAACGTCTGAAACAACTTTTGATACGCAACTCACCACCTTTATAAAAGAGGCTGAAGAAAGGATTCTTAAGAACGTAGAACTGCCTGTTTTCCGAAAGAATGTTACAGGCACTGCTGCATCTAGTAATACCTACCTATCAACGCCTAGTGACTTTTTGGCCTCCTACAGCTTGGCGGTTATATCAAGCAGTGTGTACAGCTATCTGCTGTTTAAGCATGTCTCTTTCATCAGGGACTACACGCCAAATGCGTCAACGACAGGAACGCCTAAGTACTATGCGTTGTTTGATGACAACACATTTATCCTGGGCCCTACGCCAGATTCTAATTACACCTTTGAATTACATTACAAGTATCGACCAGAATCATTGACAGCTGGGGCGGATAGCGGGACAACCTGGCTTTCTACCAATGCCCCTGATGCTTTGCTGTATGGAACACTCATAGAAGCTGCAACTTTCTTGAAAGTCGCGGAAGAAGTGCCTGCTTATGAGCAAAGATTTGTAAATGCAGTATCTGCGCTGAAAAGGATTGGCGAAGGTTATGGCGCTCGAGATGAATATAGATATGATATTGATAAAGGCTAGGCTTTGAACATACCGGCACCGGAGATAAGCATAGGAAGTGTTGTAGTTACAGCGACCAAGGATGGCGGGCATTCTTCTGACTTTTGGGCAGAGAAAGCAACAGATAAAATAGTTAGCGTAGGTAAATCATCACACCCTATTATTGCTCAACAAGCAGAGGCTTTTAAAAATTCAGTACATCATGTTGTTTCCTTTTACATAAAGGAAGCTATAAAAAGTGACAGAACAACGCTTATTGCAGAACTTGAACAGCAAGGCCAGAAAGAAATGGCCGATATATTGAGGAGATTATAATGGCCATTAGTACCGCTATGTGCACAAGCTTTAAGAAGGAGCTTCTAGAGGCTGTTCATAACTTTAAAAATACTGGTGGCAGTACTTTTAATCTCGCTTTATATACGAGCTCTGCCTCTCTTGACGCAAGCACAACAGCGTACACAACATCTAATGAAGTGTCAGGAACAGGGTATACCGCGAAAGGCGCTTCTCTTACCCGAGTTGATCCTAGTACTTCAGGCACCACGGCGCTTACTGATTTTTCTGATTTAACTTTTAGTTCAAGCAGTATTACCGCCAGGGGTGCGTTGATATTTAATGATTCTGCAAGTGGAGATCCTTCGGTTTGTTCACTTGATTTTGGTGCAGACAAGACCTCTAGCTCGGGAGATTTTACAATTCAATTTCCTGCAGCAGATGCTTCTAACGCAATTATTAGAATTGCATAGGATTTAACGTGTGGCGAATGTTACTGGATGGGGTAGAGGTACCTGGGGCGAAAGTCCTTGGGGACAACCTGACCCTGTTGAGGTCACGGGCGTATCGGGCACAGGTGCGGTTGGTTCCGTTACTGTTAGTGCAGATGCAAACGTATCGGTCACGGGTGTCTCAGGCACTGGCGCAGTGGGGTCTGTTACAGTTGTCGAGGGTACGGGCGTATCGTTTTCGGTTACGGGCGTGGCAGGATCGGGTGCTGTCGGATCTGTCACGGTTGCGGCTAACGCAGATGTTGCGGTTACAGGTATTGCAGGTACGGGCGCGGTTGGGTCTGTTACCGTTTCGGGTCAAGCTAATGTTTCGATCACTGGGGTCTCGGGCACGGGATCAGTGGGGTCTGTTACAGCAGCAGCTTCAGCGACAGTGGCAGTTACTGGAGTTTCCGCAACTGGCGGAACGAATGCTGCAAACGTCTGGGGG
>VTLG01003849.1_pt1 | contig 11219 bp, 6 predicted proteins | sample 4694571 | NCBI WGS metagenome assembly VTLG01 (sample SAMN12604809, study PRJNA352737) | marine metagenome | biome: ENVO:00000447; feature: ENVO:00000209|ENVO:00000569|ENVO:01000036; material: ENVO:00002151; isolation source: viral sequences binned using virsorter ... | reverse complement strand
CTTTCTCTACTTTACCTTGTCCTACATATATCTCTAAATCTGATGCATCCACGAAAGGAACAGTGACACCAGAAACCACTGTAGGAGTTCCACTAATTGTAATTGTTTGTTCTGTTGCCATTGTTATCTACTAGGTATTAGTAAGTTTTCAGTTTCATTTGTTTTTTTTCTTTGATTTAATGTTTTAAAATCTTCTTCACGCATTAAATCAGTTACTATGTCTTCTTGACGGATATTTAACCAAGCTTGTTCTCTAGCATTATCAAATAATCTACCAATTATTATATTATGATAGTAATCTCCAGGTTCGTAATCACCTCTTTTACCACTTCTAATATCTTTCTTCATGTTTGCGATAGAAGCAAGTATCTTTTTATTCTTAGCTAATTTATTTAACTCATGTTCTAAGTTTTGATCACCAATAGCTTTTTGAAACATTGATCTAATTTGAGGTGAATTGCTTAAATCATATCCATCAGGTGAGAATAATACAGACATCCTTAAATCATAACCGCTATTAAATAGTAATTGCCTACCAGGACTAGATTCTAAATTGAAATTAATTGGCATTAAAGCGTTCCACATTCTAGTCATAGGATCATGATCTTTAATTGGCTTACCATTTAATAAGTCATATTTAATAGGAAGTTCATTAGCAGCTATATGTTCAGTAATAAGGTTCCTATTTCTCCAAGAATCTACTATACCAGAATTCAATTCTCTAGTATAAGGAGTAAAGATTTTACCTATTTCATTTCTTAAAGCCGCCAAAGGTATTTGGTTATTACTTAAACCTGAAATAATTCTAGCAGTTTGCCCAGGTCTACCACCAAGTAAATCGACAAATTGCTGTAATCCAGCTAAATAAGATTTACTAGTTATTGATGTAGCAACAACTAAAGCTACTTTTTGTAATTCTTTTTCTGTCCATTCTTCACCCATTAATTGACTAAGATCACCTATATTAGCAACAGTAGACATTATTTGATTAAATGGTTCAAAGGCATCATATCCTATACAAACCCCACCAGAACAGAATTGTCTAGTTTTATAACCAGCATCAATCCAAGCTTGTTTCTTCTGTCTATCCATTGGACCATCACCAGTCATCTTACCACTTAACCATGCCCAGGATGCCATGCTAACAACAGCTGAACCCATAGCAAATCTACCTGTTTGCAATGCCTTAGCATTAGCAAGTTCAGCAGGATTAGTTATACCATACTTAGCTAAATTTGGTATATCAGCTTTAGTTGCAAAAGCGATATCATTAAATTCTGTAACTAAAAAGTTAAATCCAGGTGTATGTTTAGCAGTCAATTGTAATCCATTAATACCAGTTCTAGCAAATAGGAAGAACGGTTTAGCCCATGGATTAGCTTGGAATACTTGGTTTAATCCAGAAACAAATCCAGTTAATTCTTGAGTAAGTGTAACTTCTTTACGAGCAAACTTAGTAGCTGCATCTACTATATTACCATTAGCATCAAAAACTTGTCTATAGAAATCTTCTTCAAATACTTTAACAAGATCTGGAGTTATTTCTGTGTAAGCTGTAAGAACACCTTTTGCTTTAGCATCCATAGCAGATCTAAATGATTTTTCTCTCATCTTAGCTCTACCTAAAATGTAAGCAAAAGTATCATCCATAGCAGCCATTATTCTAGTACCGCCACTGAAGAAACTATTATCATTTATAGCTCTAGCCATATTAGCTACATTAAAAGCTATACGATCTCCTACTGTAGCTCTACCTGAATCCTCTACCCATCTTCTCATTAACTCCCAATTTGAATCTCCTCTATTAAATTCAGCGAATCTAGACTTAATTGTTGAAAGATCCCCTTTCCAATATGAGTTTACTCTGGATTTAAATAATTCAAATGCTTCTGGTAAAGTTTCCATCATAGCATTAAGTGATGCTAAACCAGCTCTTATAGTTGTTGAGTCTCCATCAAAAGGATATCTAAGAGTAGCTCCTAATGTCGTAGCAAAAGGTCTAGTAAAGGTTGCGATTGAAGTACCCATTAAAGCCCTTACAGGTGTTTTTGGACCACTTAAGATACTGTTTACCATCATACCTTCTAATTCTTTTATCAGTACACCAGTTTGCTTTTTACCTCCTATAACTCCTCCTTTGATTACCTTTCTAGCCCATGCATCGAAGTCATCTAAAGTATTAACTTCTTTCATTTGGGAGAAAGCTTCAAATAGAGCATTTAATAAACCTTCATCTGGATCCTCTTTAGCTATCTGTAAGATAGACATAATAGAATCTCTAGTATCTGCCATATCTTTAGATAAAGTTGTTTCTAAGAATTTACGGCGTTTACCAGCTCCTAACTCTCTAAAGTTTTGAGACTTAACAATTCTAGCTCTTTTAGCTTCAGTTAAAGCAGTCAACATAGTATCCATAATTTGATCTGCAGGACCATCAATATCCATTAGATCTGCGAAATCAGCTATTTCTCTGCCTGCAATACCTAAATCTCTTAGTTGCCTTAGCAACGTACCAACTACTAAATCAACAACTACTACATTTTTACTAGTAATAGTTACTATTTCGTCTGATGTTCCTCTATCATATACATCGGAACTTTCAAAGATTTCCATTAAGTATTCTTCAGCTGACATATCAACTGCATTTCTACCTTGAGTAATACGTTGATGAGCTGCTATAGAATCGCCAAAGACATCAACTAACCTCTGTCTACTAGCTTTAACATCTTCAACAATCTTTTGATATTTAGCATTAGATGTATATTTTTGTAATACATCTTCTACCATTTCTTCGCTAATATCAGCTTCTCTAGCTATACGTTCTCTTTGTATAGGTGTAGTTACAGAAGCTGTTGATCCATCTTCAGCTCCCCATTCATTTCTTATTCTTTTCTGTTGTTCCCAAACCACAAAAGGATCTTCTTGTGATATATGAGCCGCTTGATGTGAATCAGCTACAGTTTTATTTTTACTACCACGGAATCCGAATTCATTACGTCTTACTTCTTGAACTCCTTTTCTGTTTGTTTGGATATCTACACTTTGTTGTCTATTAGATATTTGAGTTTTTACAACTTTAGATCCTTTACCTAGTAGTAAAGTAGCTGCATCGAAAATCATACCAATACCTATTCCTTCAGCTATATTCTTAAATTTCAGCCAAATAGGATGATCAGTATCTTTTGTACTTAAAGGTGTATCAATTAAACCATAACGATCTCTAAGCATACCTAGAGCATTATGACCGTCTGATTCTTTAGATATTAAATCAGATACAGCACCAACTCCAGCAGCTCTCACTAGGCTAGTAGTACCATACCATGCACCTCCTAATCCAATTCTAGCTAGAGTAGCTTTAGTGGTTGGTATGATAGCAGCAGCTAATGTACCGAAATGTACTGTACCTTCTAATAATTGACCCCACCATGTTCTAGTAATAATAGGATTATCATAGTTTTCAAACGGATCCCACTCTGGTCTATAATAACCTTTCTCTCTTCTTTCTCTAGACATTTCTCCTGATAGTGCATCTACTGTGCGTTCAGGGAAAGTAGTTATAGAAGAGAGTGTTTTTTGTGTACCACCATGAATAGCTGAAGATATTTCTTTAGCAACAGCAGCAGTACCCCATTGTTCAGCGTTCCTTGGATCGTCTTGTTCAGATACTGCTTGTTGATCTTCTTCTTGAATTTGTGTTTGTTGAACTTCTTGTTCTTGTCGTTGATTCTTTATATCAACATATAAATCAATAGGTCTATTTAAAGCTTCTTGATCTAATTCTAAAGACAGTTCTTGTGATTCTTCTGGTTCCATATTACCTTGGTAATTGTTGTTCTTGAAGTTCTTTTAAATACATTTGTAAAACGGAAGGTGTTATACTAGACCAATCTTGAGGTCCGAAAGCTTCAGTTAAAGTAATAACATCTTCTGGTATTAGATTTGGTAGTGGATTTGGATTTTCTACTAATGCTCCGTATTGATTACTTGTATTAGCAGCTAATCTAGCTAATCTTCTTTTTAATTCTGTTTGAAGTTCTTCGTCAAATGTTGTATTAAGAAAACCATTTATATTTTCTTCTTTTGATATAACATCCATTATATTTTTAGGAGTTAAACCGTATAAACCTAATGTATTTAGACGTTTATCTTTTGATTCGTTTAGAACCTCTATTAATGACATTTCTGATAGATTGCCAGGTTTTTCTAATATATAAGGATTAGTAAGAGTATATGCATTAGGATCATCATTTATTTTTAAAGGCTCATATACTTCAGGATTATCCTTTTCTATAACTTCAGCTCTATATGTTCTACTAGGTGTATTATGATTAGTAAATAATCTAGAAGTATCTATAGGTAAAGAATCATAAAGTTTATTTTCTAACTCTGCTCCTTTTGATATAGCTTTAATAGCGTTATCGAATTCTTTTTTATTTTCTATTCGATCTTTATGGATCTCCATTCTATGAACAGCTATTTCTCTAGGAGTCATATCTTTAAAATAATCTAATTGTCTATAGTACTGTGGAAAATCACCGTAACCTCTTGACCACTTCATAAGTTCTTCAACGGCGACTTCTTCTCCTGCCCAGAAAGTCGGTTGATTGAGTATTGCTAATAATTCATCTTGTGATTTACTAGCTTTAATCCTTGGTTGAATGTCTTGCCTACCTTCAGTTATAGAAGAAATAATTCTTTCATCAAATCCCTCTTCAATAGGATTATCATAGTATTCTTTATATTTACCTTTAATGAAAGCTAAAGCACCTGATTGAGCATCTCTCACTGATCCTTTTGTTTTAAGTTCTTCAAATTTAGTTACATAATCTTCTTTGCCTTGAAATACTATCCAACCAAATCTAGGATTACTTTGAGCAGCATTGATATCTGTTATTTTCATTTGATCCATAACCCATGTATCCCATCCACCACCTTTTTGTAGTGCATTGAAATATGATTTGAATGTTAGTTTATCAGTACCAATACTTTTTCCAGACGATCCTTCTTCTCCATCAGTCCCTTTAATAGCTTCTTGAAATTTATCTTTCCAATACTTTGGTAAACTATGATACATTGCATCATCTAACGGTGCACCTTTATTATAATCATTGCGTAACCTTTCTAATGTTATAGAGTGATCAGGTCCATCTAATCTAGTTAAACCGTTAATCCAAGGTGCCCAGATAGGATCAAAAGCTGGTATTTTAGGGTTTCTACGGTAAGCTCCTCCTTCTCCGTTTTCTCCAACTAACCAAGTTTGTCTCCATTTTTCCTCTTCTTCTGGGGTTGATAAGGTACCATCATTTTGTAATTTTGCAAACTCTTTCTCTCCTTCTTCTATATCATTCTTAGCATTATTTCTATCTCTTGTAAGATCCTCCTCATTCTTTTTACTTTGTAGTGTTACTTGTCTACCTTGTATCCAATTAGAAAGTCCATTATTTAGATCTGCTATCTTTTTAATTTTACCAGAACTTCTATCTGTAACATATCCTCTAAGTATCTTAGTATAAGTCTCAGCAGTCACGTGTCCATCTTTCTCTAATTCAGTTAGATCATCTATCAACTGATTTATAGCTTGAGGAGTATTCTTTTTATTACCAAAATATTCATGCTTAAAGATATAATCTTCTATAGCCTTACCTCCATCACTATTTATATTATCTAATAATTCATGTTGTCTATTAGTTTTATAAACGGCTGAACTTTTAGATGTCCAAGCTCTACCAGCTTGGTTCATATAATTATCAAATTGACTGTTAAATGTATCGTACCATTTACGTTGATTTCTTGGACTAAGATTTTTGAATTGATATGTCGACATCCGTGATATTATAAAATCCTCTTTCTTCTGTCTAACATCTGCAATTTGACCTCTCTCAGCTACTGCTGAGTAAGCTCCACCTGGACCCCAGAATGTATTACTATCATCTAATGCTAGATCGTCAGAAAATTTACTAGTATTATTTCTTGCTATATTAGCTTCACTATATGCAACAGCTCCTTTTTGTAATCCAGCTTTACTTGCTGAATCTATTGTTGGATCTTGAATTCCAGCAGTTATTTCTTGATCAAGTTTTCTTTTCTTTACTTCATCTTCAGTTAATGGAATATAACCTGGATCATCATAATCTCTACCTTCCATTCCTGTACTATGTACACCTGTTCTATTAACTATTTCTGCCGCTTCTGCCGCTTTTGATCGCTTCTTCATTTCATTATAGGTATCAGTTGCTTCTCTTTTAGCTTTAGCTGCCTTTAAATTCTCCTTTAGTTTAGGGATACCCTCTATGATATTACCTAACTGTTGTAATTGTCTTTGTTTTTCTTGTTCTCTAAATGCAGCATAGTTACCTTCTGCTGCAGTTTGAACTTTATTATCTTGTATTAAATCTTTGATAATTTTACTTTGAGCTTCTACTAAAGAATTAGTATCTTGATAATTTAAACTATTAAATCGGAAAGAATCCATTAGTACACAACCTCCATGTCTACATCAATTTTACTATAGTCAACAGTAAGATAATCATCACGTATACCTACAGCCATAGGATCAATATTAACTACATCTTGTGCCATAGCTCCACGATAACGGGTAGCATTATTCTTGTAGTTAAATTCATATATCTTATGTCCATCAGGAGATATATCAACCTGTTCTATATTTTCTTTTAGTCTTATATCAGAAGCTTGTAAAGCAGCGATACTAGTTGCAGTTTGTAATCCGAACTGAGCTGCATTTAAGAATTGACCCATTGTATCTTTAGGAGGCATCATAACTTGCTGACCATATTCAGGAGGTAATCCCAATTGAGATCTATTTTTACCAAGTCTAGTATCTCTTCTAAGGAAAGCTCCTCTTTCTGCTTGCGCTACTCCTTGTGTACTAAAGCCATAAAGTTTGTTTTCTACTTCAGCTCTTTTAGCTAATAAAGCTACTGCTTGATTTCTGCCAGCAGTTCTAGAACGACCACCTTCATCTACAAAAGCTTTAGAAGCTTGTTCTCTAGCTATATTTTCATATTGAGTAAAGGCTCCTCCTCTTGATTTAGATAGGGCTTGTTCTATATCACTTATATCTCTACTATATCCAGTAGCGATTTGTTCTCTACCTCTTATATAATCTGTTTCTTTATTCCAATAATTTACTGAATTAGCACGGAATTCATAATCTTTTTGTCTTTGTCTAGCACGGGCTTGTTCTCTAGCCCCAGCATTAGGATCTGCACACACGGCAAAACTCGATAAAGGTCAATTGGTTAGGACCATACTTGAGTTCCCTCAAGAATTTGAATCCTAAAAATTTGAGTAGTTTAAGGTGAACTATATTCCGTCGATCTACAACATTCCAAAGTAAAGGTTCTGTTCTACTCTCTACAAACCTTTTGGATTCTCTTGCAAACGTATGTGGGTATTCTTTAATAGCTTCTGTACATATCATCCATATAGCTCCCTCAGAACTGACTCCAGCCATACCAGCAGTCTTGCCGTTAGGCACTGTGAAATACACAGCAGAGCCCTCCTGAGCGATGAATTTAGCGTACTCTATTGGATCATACCCATGACCCTCTTCGACCTCTCTACGGTCTTCTGGACGTAGATTAGAGGCTACATTTAAAGCAGCCTCCAATGTTATTGGGTGAATGTATTTAGACACGTTTATAATATCTATTTGAATAATCTCCTTCCCAGCTCATTGAATGTAATGTAGCAGGTGTAGGGTTAGTTGATTTAAGTGTTATATCTACGTTTTTATTCCTTTCATATACTGGTATAGTTTTTATAGTACTTGATAAATATGGTGCATCTCCTATATCATAAGAATCTAAAGAAGTAGATTCATAGATTTCAGTGTATGGATCTTTACCTACTTTACTAGTTAGTGTAGTTGCATAAGAACCAATCTTACCAAAGTTTAAATTAATTCTATGTATAATTAAAGAAGCATTTACATCTGTTCTAGAAGCTGTACCTTTAGTTGATGATAAATATAGTGTAGGGAAATCTACCTGATAATCATATAAGAAACCTATATCAACTGGAGAACTAGTCCAATCTCCTGATACCTCAATAAGATTATTATTTCTAGTACCTTTACTGTATCTTCCGTCAGAATCTATAATAGCTATATCATTAGTACTTGATGAAATATCAGATAACCATGTAGTAGTAAATGTAGTTTCATTAGTACTACTATTATACGACCCACCACTAACATTAGCTAGATAGTTATCTAAGTGTACTAAATAATTAACTCCATCTTCATCAATACTTTCATCAGTATCTGCTTGTATAAGACTAACTTGTTGTAAGAAATTATCATTATCTAGTAGATAGAATTGATCATCTATTATAAAATGATATTTAATTGATTGATTAAACTTCCATTTAAACCAAGATAACTGTGGTCTTTGTTCTCCTACATTTAAATACTTAAGTCCATATAATGTACCACTATTATTACTAAATAATATAATTTGATTTTCTCTAGAATTAGATATTATACTTATATTCTTTGGCAGTAAACTTGGTACTAATTTACTAGTCTCTACAATGATAGGTTCTCTTTCTCTATCTACTACAGACATTTCATTGAACCTGCTATACTTACCAGAATTATCTATATAACCAATACTAGTACCTAAAGATATAGGAGGTATAGTTTTATTATAATTATAGGTAGATACACTTTTCAATTTAGCTGTATCTGGATTCATTATAGTATCATCAGAAGTAAGCAAGAATTGCTGGTTAGTACTGAATACTAAAAGACCAACTGTTAATTCTATACCATCAAATAAAGCAGCTGGAAATGTAGAACTACTAGCTATATCAATAGGATCAGCAGCGCTAGTTGTTAAAGCTGTTTCAGCCCAGAAACTAGGTTTACCAAATTCTCCGGGTTTGGATGTTACTAAATTTTCACCAGATAAGAATACTAATCTATTACGAAAGAATAATACTTTATTTATTTTATTATTTACAAATGTAGGTATAGGATTTGTTGTATCATCTCCTACTTCTCGATCAGCCCAAGTATTTTTCTTAATTAAAAAGTCCCCATCTGCTTGACGTGCAAGTATATGAGGCATAGTAGTAGCATCAAAGCTTTTAACTATACCTGGTGCTGCACACTCTTCCCAGTTACCATTACCATCTAATCCATTTTCACCTACAAATTTTAAATAGTAATCATCTTCATCTGATTCAGCAGCATTACCTATTTTAACAATATAATCATGCTTACATTGATTAGGTAATAAACTTACATTATTAACATCTGATTGCATAACTCTCATCAAGTCTGGATCAGATATATCTACATTAAATGAAGAATCAGAGTATAGATATATTCCATTACCTATAATTTTATAGTTTATAGCTGTTCCTTCTAATTCAGCTGTTATTCCTCCTAGTATATTATCAATTGTAACAGCTGTTTGAGAATCAAATGGTGTTGGTGTAGGACGTACTGCTTTAATATCTGCTTTTATAAGAGTAGTTTCAATCTCTTCTACTTCTATAGTATATTCAGCCGTAGTGGAATCAGTATTACCTGTATTTCCACCACCTTTAGCACTGGTCATTCCAACTATAACTTTATCTCCTACAATATAACCTTCACCACCATGTAATAAATCTACGTCTATATTATAAGAACAAGAGAAAAACTCTGGACCTGAACTTCCGTCATCTATAGTACCTGTTTGAGAATTTTGACCTAATGTAGTTATTCTAAATATCAGATTCTTTTTATCTGATGCTAAATTATAAGCTGAATCAGCACTATTAGTAACATTTACAAGAGGATCACTATCGTATGAATCAGCAGAATTAGCACTAAATACTTGTGTACCAATGCCTCTGCAAGTTCCAGTATGACCACCTATTGCTAATGTATTACCAGTATGCTTTATTCTAGTAGCTCTACTAATAGTAACACCAGGAGTATCATTACTATACAAATTCATAGAGTACTGTCTACCATTCTCTGTTCTTAGTATTTCAATATAAGCAAAGTGTGTATGATCTCTAGCAGTAGTAGTACCTGTAGTAGTAACAGCTTTAGTTCTATTATTTATATAAGTAGTATCGTTAATACTTAATGTCTGTAAATCTTCTGTAGCTGTAGCAGAACTAGGAGTTAAGTAAGATGTTATAGCGGTATGATTTGAATCTAATGGATTATATGCAGAATCATCTGTATGATACCATACATTTTTTTCATCACCATCTATACAGCTCCATACTCTCACCTTACCATCACTAGCTATCTGTCCTATATAACTACCTTCAGATTCATCTCTATAGTAGTGGAACCAAGAACCATTAGATTGTACATTAGTCAGTTTATTAGTTCCTATTCTTTTACTGCCAGGTCTTTTATATAAACCTAATGTTACATCAGGTATAGCATTTAATATACTTTTAGTCTGACCTGGGAATTTCAATTGATCAGGTTGTTCTGACATACCTGCAAAGTAATTAGGTATTTGTTGTGAAACTCCAGCCATTATCTTCTAAGATTCCTCCAAGGTTTATAAGTAGATATAGAGCTATCATCTGGGAATCCAAACATACTATGATTACCTTGATTACATTCATACTCCATGCAAGCTGCCCTTGCAAGAGCTTCTTGTTGTGATAATAACTTAACTAGTTCAGGGTTAGCTACAAGCTGTGTAGCGGCCATCCTAGACGCTCTGTAGGTTATATATCTTCTAAATACTAATGGTATCTTTTCAAATTCATATAGGTATACAACATCTAAATCTATTTCTTCAGTCCATTTATCAGTATGATCTAACTTATCATATAATTTTCCATTCTTATTTATTACATCATACTCTCTAGATGACCAGTCATCAGACACATCTAGTTTAAGTATATTATCTGCTATAGTTATTACATCATCAACTGGAGTAAATTCTACATGATTCTCTGTGTTGAAGTGCCAGCCTTCACTTTGTACATCAACATTAGAATCTCTAAGTAAGTTAAAGATGAATGCTACTTCTGGATTTTCAAAGGTTAGGGAGGAAATGGGAGACTGTCCTATAGCTCCCAGTATTGAATTTACTGCGGAGAGTTTTGTCTCGTTATCAATTGTCGTGGTAGCCATAAGGATTATTGTTTAAGGAGGGAGACCGAAGCCTCCCTATGTGTTTAAGTTACGTCGCACTCTATGCCAGGATAAGCAATTCTGAGGTTTTGAGTTT
>VTLG01014328.1_pt1 | contig 11220 bp, 29 predicted proteins | sample 4694571 | NCBI WGS metagenome assembly VTLG01 (sample SAMN12604809, study PRJNA352737) | marine metagenome | biome: ENVO:00000447; feature: ENVO:00000209|ENVO:00000569|ENVO:01000036; material: ENVO:00002151; isolation source: viral sequences binned using virsorter ... | reverse complement strand
TTCTTTTTCTTAGTTGTAGAATGATACATAAGTAGAAAAGTAACTCTTAATATATTCTAAACGCAGTTTGGCCTAATGTCTCTGGTTTTGCCAAATTAAATTGTTGTAGACAAAGATAACCAAAAGCGTCAAAAGCATGGTCAACCCCTAGATTTTTATTAGGTAGGCCAGTATTCGGTGCATATGTAAGAGTTCTAAGTGCTTTTATCAATTCTTTACATCTTGGATGAATAAAAGTTCTCTGATCTCCATTTGCATCAAGCAGAGCAGTATTGACAGCAGTAATCTTATCTCTTATCTTCCATGGACTTTTAGGACTCATAACAGTAAAACCACTACGTCTAAGAATATTATGATCAGTAACACCCACTCCACTAGTCTTTCTTGCACTACCCGTTGGGTCAGGACAAGCAATAATTCTTCTATCCACCCCATACCTTCTCGTAACTTCTTCAGCAAAATCCCATGTAGTAGCACCTCCTGTCAGCATGATCTCATCAAAAACATATAAATTGTTACCATGCTTATACGCACAGATTCCTGCCATAGGATCAACGTTAAAATCTAAACCCAACAACAAAGGAAGCATATGTAGGTCTTCCACCTCTTTATCAATATTGTCATCACTAAAGCTAACAGCGACTAAACCAGTAAGATTTTCAAAACTTGCCTCAAATTCTTGCCTAAAAGTCCTTGCATCTAATTGTGACCTAGCTGCTTCAACCTCCTCTGGTGCAACATTACCCCCTTCAATCGTAGTAAAACTCCACCTTTTCCAATCATCCCACTCCTGTTCACCACAAAAGCACCACATATCATAAAACCAACTGGCAGTTCCATCAGGAGTGCTTATAAACAAAGCCCAACCCTGTTTATCGGCTAGAGCTGGTCTTATAACTTCTGCCCATACATCTCGATCCATAAAGGCTGCTTCATCCAATACAACCCCTGCTAGACTTCTTCCTCTTAATGCCATTGCATTTTCTGTACCCTTTAACTCAATAGTTGATCCATTTATCAGTTCCAACCGTAAATCTGTCTCATTCTTGCTTTGAATCCAAACTTTAGGTACTAATTTTTTTAATTCTTTCCACGCAATATCCTTTGCCATCCTATAAGTAGGAGCACAATAGAAATACACCTCCCCAGGTCGATTGATCGCCCCTCTGAGCAGTTCAATACAGGATAAATATGATTTACCAAACCTTCTTCCTGCAACCAACACCCGAAATCTTTTATCACAATTAAATACCTCCCCTTGTGCGTACCTTAAACTAATTTCTGGTTTGTTTTTTACTGACATACACCAAAAAATAACATAATTTTCTACTTATACCCCCTATTTATAGCCTAATTCAGCTTTTTTAGGTTATTATTCGATTATTAACCCCTCTCAGATTAAGTCCGTGGCTTCTTCTACCTTTCCCAACGATATTACTCCTCCAATAGCTCAAACTAAAAAACGTGGTAGACCTAGATTTGTTGCTAGATCAACAGCAGAAAAGGTTCAAGAACGTGCTCAACGTCTTTATTCACGACAATTAGACGGTAAAACTACTCGTCAACTTGTAATAGAACATTCTAAAATTGAAGGAATATCAGAGACTACTGCTTGGCAGGATTGGGATAAAGTAAAACACTGGAATACAGAAGATTGGGATAAAGATAGAGAAAATATGCTTCCACGCTTACAAGCTATGAGAGTTCGTTTATTCAACAAAGCTATTTCAAAAGGTCAATTACAAACAGCAGCGCAGATCCTAGACTCTCTTGGCAAAGTAATAGGTGAATCTGTAGAAACTGTAAACATCCAAGCTCCAGAACTTTCAATAAAAGTCGAGTCAAAGTAACGAAGATTTAGGATATATATTTAAGTTCCTCGCCTGGCCCTACAAAAAAAATTTTTTGCAACTGCACCCCATATACGCCCTAAGGTGCCTAGGTGCCTCTCTGATAGCACTCTAATATAACTTGCTTATGTTAGTACCTTCGAAAAAATCGCCTCTTAAAATCGATCCTCAGCGGACTTTGTAATATTTGTAATATATATTGTTTTTATATCACTCTTATGGTAGATTTATATACATGGTATATTATCAAAATTGGCACATCCTATGAAAATTATTTTTCCTTATGTGCAGAATATGATTTTACACCTTTTGACTCTTTGAATTCTCTAATGTTTAGAATCAGTTCGCTGACTACAACCTCTTGAGAGATACAAAAGCAAAGAATCAAAAAAGTAACTTGAAAATTTAATCTTACCTTCCTATGGATTTTACAGACAAGCTCAATCTGGAGCTAACCGATGACCACAAACTGGCATTCAAAATTGCTTTAAATAAGTTAGGAGCAACAGTAGAAAATCCTGTAGATATGACTATGTGGATGTTTCTCTATGCTACTAACTGGCAAGATCGAGAGAATCCTAACACTCTATTTTTTAAAAATAGATTGACAAGGGAGACTTACAAGATAGGTTACGACTTATCAGATATTGCCGAGGTGGTTTAATGACTTTAACAAAAGATCAAAAAGCCATACTTAAGGCAATAGATAGGATACCTTCATTTGTAATTAATGAAGGAGACATTGAGTTAATCACACTCTCACGTTTTGTGGACTCTGATCCAGAGAACGCTACTAGAAAATTTCTAGTAATAAAGGTAGCTTGGGATTAATTCGATGATCGGTTTCACTTGCATCTATCCAGAATACGAAAAAGACCTAATACAAAAGGGTATTAGGTATGAAAAATGTATCTCAAAAAAGTCTAAAAGACTATGGTTAAAAGTACATCCTATGGACGAATCCGAACACTGGGATTGGTTCCATTCGATAGACACATACGTCAAGTTTGTTCTTGACGATTAAATTAGATCAGGAGCTAGATTTATTTCTAGCTCTTTTTATCCCTTCCAGATTATGAGAACTTATCTTTTAATTTTTTCATTCTTAATTTTAACTTGGCAAGCTATTACAATTACTAATACACTTGCAACAAGATTAGAAGAGAGAACTAACCAAGTACACCAATTACTTAAGGACATTTAATTTATGTATATCAATCCTGATTATTATCTTTATGAAAAGATAAAAGAATTACAAACTAAAGTAATTCGATTAACTGACGAATTAGCGGACGCTAATTTTACAATCAAAAAACAAAACCAAACAATCCAAAAACAAAAGGAGTCTCTAAAATGTCAGAAGTAAAAACAACAATAGAAAAACACGAAGGCGGTTTTACTATTTGTAACCCATATGCAAGTAAAATAAAATTTACTTGCTTAGATGGCGAAGTTATCGAACTTCCAGAGTTAAGTTTGCGAATGATTTTAACAAAACTTTATTGTTCTTATACAAGAGATATTTGCGGTCTTAGAGGATCGGCAGTAAGTTGGCTTAATTATCAATTCGCAGTTAAAAAAACTTATAAATTTTGGCAGAAGGCATTTAAAGAGAATGGATGTTTTGAAGCTTTAAAAATTAAGGAACCAAAATTTTAAAATAAATCACCCGCTAAAAATAGCGGGTTTTTTTTTGACTAAAAAAAAGCCTGGACTAAAAAAATTTTTTATTAAAAAAAAAAAATTAAAAAAATTTATCTTATAAACTGAATGCAAATTGAATGCATAAATTGAATGCATTTTTTATTAAATGTCTTAAATAATACCTTACATATAAACAATATTTTGATATCATATTATTGTAAACATATTATTTATTTACTATGAAAATCCTTACTAAGGAACTATTAAAAAAACTTCCAAATATTGGGGATAATGAAAAAAACAATAAAGAACATATTGCTCATGTCAAATTGTTTGGCGGTAGTAGTTGGAGCTGGTACATAACAGAGTATGATCCGATTAAAAAATTATGCTTTGGATTAGTGGATGGATTCGAAAAAGAACTAGGTTATTTTTCCTTAGATGAATTATTAAGTTTAAAATTTCCGCCCTTAGGGTTACCGATTGAAAGAGATTTATGTTTTGAAAGTACACCTATTAAGGAGTTAATGAACTAATGTATTTAACATTATTACCAGCATATGGGAGAGACTACAAAAGTAAAAAACTTATTATTGATGATTTAAACAATAATAAGGACTTTTTAGAATCTAGTAGTTTAAGAGCTATTAACAAACAACAATTTAAAGAGCTAAATATTAACTCTTTCAATGTTCGATATGACCAACAACGAAAAATAACAAATATAAAAATAAAAGATTTAAAAAATTAATACTTTCATTTAGGGATCATTTAAAACTGATCCTTAAATAAAAGTATTTTTTCAAATACTTTTTAACCTTCCAATTTTTTATTAATCATTATGAATGAACTTTTAAAAATGTCAAAAGGTAATAAAAAATTAAAAAACACTTTAATTTTTGATTTACCAGCCGGTAAAACTTGCCCGATGGCAAATGAATGCTGGTCTTATGTTGTTATGAATGATAACGGCAAGACTAGTTTAAAAGATGGCGAAAATAATATTTTTCGATGTTATGCCGCAAGTCAAGAAAATCAATATTTGAATGTTTATAAAGCTAGAAAATATAATTTTAATTTAATTTGTAAAACTTTATTTAGTGAAAACGGATTTTATAAAACTTATGAATTAATTAATGCTTCAATTCAAAAACATATAACCAAAAATATTAATAAAGTTAGAATTCATTCAAGTGGTGATTTTTTTAATGGCGAATATTTAAGAAGTTGGTTTGCGGTAGCTAGATTGAATCCTCAACTTAAATTTTATTGTTATTCTAAGTCCTTGCACTTGTTTGGAACTAATATATCTATTCCAGATAATTTCTTTTTAACTGCGTCAATGGGTGGCTTAAGGGATGACCTTATTCATAAGGGATTTTTTAAACGTTATGCAATTGTAGTTAATAGCGAAGAAGAAGCAATTAAAAAAGGTATTGAACATATAGGCAAGCCCTATGAAATAGATAAAGACGACTCACATTGCTTTAAACCTGATCCTTTCGCCTTGTTAATTCATGGAACACAAAAAAAAGGATACTTCAAAAATTTAAAATAATTATTTAACCCTAAGAAAATAAAAAAGCAAAAATTGAAATAAAAAATCAAAATCCTGGATTTTTTGTTTTTGACTTGAATGGGTTGAATGAATGAATGTCTGAATGTCTGAATCTGAAAAATCTGAATGGTCATGAATGAATTGTTTTATTCTCGACATGAATGTATATATATAAACTATTATATGATATCATACTTATTACAGTCTCACATCACTAATTATGAAATTATCAGAAATTAGAATTACAACAACTGTTGCATTAATGCAAGCATCAGTTAAAAGTACAAAAACTAAAAAAGGTAAAATAAATATCTCAAAAGACATTGAAAGGCAATGTGAAATAGTTGGTAAATTTTTAGGTAATAAATTTTTATTGGAATGTATTTGTGATGCTGAAAAATGTTTAGATAATTCAGAAAAATTTGATGAAATTATGAAAAAATTTGAATCAGTTGGTGCAAGATTCTCTGAAAATGTGGAGTTAGATTAATGGCAAATAATAATCCTCATAAAGAAGAGATAGTTGAAAGAATTAAAGAATTGATAAGAGAAGGTAAACCTAGAGATTATATAATGGATAAAGTTAAAGAAGAATTTAAAGGTTTAGTTAATCCAACTACTCCTTACGAATGGTGGAAGGATATCATTAAGCAACAAGATATTAAAGAATGGGAGAAAGAAAATAAAAAAGAAGTTATGAGTTTATATGACCATAAAAGAAAAGCTAAGATTGATATGTATTACTGGACTTATAACAGATATGAAAAGCAATTAAAAAAGTTTGAAAGTAAGCAAGGTGGAGATCCAGAATTATTAGATGAGATATATAAGTTACAAGATAGATTACACAACAATTATTTAAAAAGGGTTGAATAACTTACTGGCATTAAATCTTTTTTAGGTGAATTAGTTAGGATTTATGTAAGCCCAGTACTTTCCAAAAACGAAAATTCGGTAACGAAAATGATTAACGAGTACTACATAACAGAATCAGCGATTATCAAAAGAGTTTTTTCTGTTAAAGCTAATTCGGTAGAAGAAGCTAAAGAAAAATTTAAAAAAGAAGGTGGTAATTATTGTCCACCTGCATTTGAAACAGAAGATGTTGATGGATCACATCAAATAGAAGAAGTTGAATTTATAGAGGAGGTAGAAGAATGAAAGAAAGATATGAATTATCTATTGATCCAATAGAAATACCAGAGGAAGATATAGATATATTTATTGTTGATGGAAAATTTAACACTAGAAATTACAAAGCTGTAGATTGGCTTTGCACTAAAATTGAAAATGGTCAAACAAGTTTAATTTTAGATATTCAAGAATTTGAGGAAGAATAAATGATTGATAACCCATTATCAGATCAAGTTATGCAAGAAAAAGAAGCTCTTTATGTTAATGAACAATTTGAAGAGCATTGTGCTGATGCAGCTAAAGAAATAGCTAAAGATAATAATTTACATCCAGATTATTATGAACCTTTTATAGAGTTTTATATTGAAGAATGTAGAGAATCAGATAGAGGATATTTTTTCTCTAATGATAAATATATTATCGATACTTGGTGGGATCATAATAAAGATTTATATGAAACTAAAACACCTTATATGGAGATAAAAAAGTGAAAAATCTATTTGATTCTGGAATTTGTGTAGATTGTGGTAAATCTTGCCATCTTGGAAGTGGTAGAGGTTTTAATAGATATGCAGTTTATACAGATGAATATGAAGGTTGGAGATGTGGAGAATGTGCAGAAGAATTAGACAATCTATTTGAAGAATTAAAAGAAAAATAATTATTTTTTAGTTTTAATAACAAAATCGTGTATAGCTTCACGAATTAAAAAACCTATTGAGAGTCCTGCTCTTGATAGGTCTTTTAAATGCTGATAATCATCAGGATTTACAGATACACTAATCCTTTTGAGAGTTTCTCTTTTTTCTTCAGTAACATTTTCAGACATAATGAATAGCAAACTTATACCATAATACTAGCACATAGATATTTTTCAACTATGAATGGCAACAAAAAAGAAAAAGAAAAGAACCAAAAGAAAAAGAAATATAATATAAGTAAATAAATTTATAATAAATATATAAATAATAATATATATATAAATATATATATTAATAAATAAGGAAAAAACTTTTTGTTGACATTATAAATTAATAGAATTACACTTACATACAAAGACATAGACTTATGCCAAAAGAGAAACTTACGTTGTATTTAGAGCCAGAACATATTGAATGGCTTGAATCACAAACAAATGAAGAGCAAAAAGTATCTGCTGTTGTCAGAAACCTGATTAGAAAAGCTATGAAACTTAAATCAAAAAGAAAATCAACTGTATCTGATCCTTTTTCTTATTACATAATTAATCCAGAGGTAATACCTGATGATTTAAAAGAATATGCAGATCTTCTAATTGAATGGTGGCCTATCAGAAAGAAAAAAGGTGCATCGTGTACTTTAAAGGTCGCTAACCGCATCTTTGATACTCTCAGGTCATTTCCATCACAAGATAGAAAAAAAGCTCTTGAAAAGGCAATTACGGCTGGCTGGAAGGATATATATCCACTTAAAAAAGGTTACAAACCAGAAGAGCCAAAAAATAATCATCCAGCATCAAGAGTATTTACAGCAGAAAGGGGGTTTGAATAATGAGACAAAATGAATGGACAGTACAAGATATTTTTAATGAATATTTTGCTGAAGGTAAGTTATCAAGACGTAAAAGAGCATTTATGAAAATAAATTATTTACCTATGGTTAGAAAAGAACTAATAGATTTCAATCAAGAACTGTATAACTATTTAGGAGATATTTGATAATGGAAAAACTATTTGATGTTTCAGTTCTACAAATACTCAAAGATGGTATTAAAAAAGGCTACTGGAGTTTAGAAGATTTAGACACACCTCCCCCAGGGTGGACAGAATGTGTAAACAACACCAAAGGTAACAAAGCATTTCCGCAAGGTTACCAAGGTGTCGAATATCAAAACCTTGCTAGGGTGAAAGCACCCAAACCAAAACAGGAAACAATAGAAATTATTGATCCTAAAGACCTTCCAACTTACGACTTCTAACAATGAAAACCTTCCAACTTTTGAAACCTCTTCCAATCAAAAGAGATGAAAATACACACAGATATGTGAATACAGAAACCAAACAATGGATGTCTTATTCAACTACTCAAGTCTGTAGTGAACTGTCTGAAGAAGATAAAGAAAATATCGAGAAGTGGAGATCACAATGGCAGCCCAGAGGAGAAAAGTGCCATGAATGTCTAGCTGAACATATGTTAGGTAATGGCAAGATTGATCCTGATGAATATGGTGCATGGGTTGAACCTTTACTTCAACATGAACTATTCACACATTTTGAACCGATGGCTATTGAACATATGATGTCGATACCTGATAAATCAGTTGGTGGTCAACTTGATCTACTTGGTCGAGATACCAAAACAAATCAGATAAGATTGATTGACTTGAAAACAAAAAGCAGTTGTGATTATTTCATGCGAAAGAGAAAAAAAGATGGTTTGTTATATATCGAAGATTTGGATATGTATTGGAAAGAACCATACTCAACTGATAAACAACTTGGTTGCTACGTTGAAATGTTGAAACTAAACTACGATTTAAAACCAGATGTATGTAATACGATTTGGGCGTTTGAAGGTAGATGTATTATCAACATTGATCAACCAACAGAAAGATGTGAAGCTGCATGGCAGAAAGCATGGGAAAAGTTTGAAGCAGAACAGGAGTTGTTCTAATGAAAATAACAATCAGAGATATAAAAAATCTTGCTTATTTTTTTCCAAGTCATACAAGATATTCTTATTGGATAGATTATGATTATGTTGAAAAAAATACAAAACATAATTATTATTTTGAACCATTTTATAAAAAAAGAATTGACGCTTATAGATATAAAAATATAATTTCAGTTCCAAATTGTTTTAATCAATTTTTAAAATATAAAAGGCTACCTACTATGAAAAAAGCATATATGAAATCATTTTACTTACCTGCTGTTAGAAAAGGCTGGGTAAAATTCAATCAGGCATTATATGATTATTTAGGAGAAGATTAGATGAGATATATACTTGATGTTTCAGGACATGACCTGAAACTTATCAGAGCATCTATTGTTAACTTTCAAAGATCATTGGAAATGTCAAATCATGCAGAATTTGACAATATAATTGATGATCTTGATCATGTTTTTTTTAAGATATCAAGGATGAAAAAAGAACAGCTAAACAATAAAATTAAAAGAAAATGGTGGAAAAAATGAAATCCTTTTATAAAGAATTAGAAAAAGCAAAACGAACCATAATTAAAAATTTGTGGATTCAGAAAGGTATGCTTGATGATGAATGGTTTCGTGAGCAGATATCAACAAAGGAATATGTTGTAAGAGATGAAGATTTAAAAAAACGTATTCGATCACTTGAAGGATGACTAATCCAAATAAAAGAAAAGGAGATAAAGCTGAAAGAGAGGCAGCAGAACTTTTAACAGAAGTTACTGGTTTTGAATGCAAACGAAACTTAGCAGCAGGGATACCAGATGATGTTGGAGATATTTATGGCATACCAAATTGTGTAATACAGGTAGCCGACTATAAGGACAAATCCAGAGCTTGTTTGGTAAAACCCAGGGAAGTGGAAACACAGAGAAAAAATGCAGGTGTAGACTTCGTTGCAAGCATGGTTAGGTTTAGAGGAGGTCAATGGAGAATGGTCTTGACTCCAGAACAATTCAACACATTGTTACAAGCTGCCTTGCAGTAAACATGATATATGTGTAATATAAATATCAAGTAAACAATTACTCATGGCCACTAAACAGCCTTCGACACTAGTTGAAGCACTAAACGCTTTCCAGCAAAAGCATCATGCTGCTGGTTTAGATGGAAGCAATCCATTTTATAAAAGCAAATACACAACATTGGCTCAAGCTCTACTTGCTGTTCAACCAGCTACAGAGTTTGGTCTTTGTCATTCACAGTTGAATGATTTTGTAATCACTCCAGAAGGAGAGGTTATCACAATAGTCATTACAAAATTGATGCACGTTTCTGGAGATGAACCTTTAGTCAGTAAATTTCCTGTTCCTAAAATTCCAAGTAACGTAAAAAATGCACATCAGGAAGCTGGTTCAGCACAAACTTATGCTCGTAGATATGGATTACTTTCTGTCTACGGATTAGCTAACGATGATGATGATGGTAACTCTTTAACAAAGACACCACCACCAAAAACAGGTGTAGCAAAAACACCTACAAAACCTAATCAAAAACTAGAATCTACATCTGTTTTAGAAAAGTTACCTGATCCTATTACCAAGGAAGCAAAGGCAACTATCCTTGAAAAGTTACAGGCACTTCATCAAAGTGATCCACTCAAGATGAAAGACTTAGTCGAATCTTTCAGAAAGAAGTTCAGTATCAAAGATACAAAGATTACCAGGCATATTACTACTGCTGAACATGGTGAGTTTTTAGCTCTTGAAATCTCTAAGATAGATGAAAGCCTATGACACCAGATGAAACTGCTAACACTGCGAGAGAACAAGTATTGAATGAACTTCTTCTTCGCAAACAGCAACGTAAAAAAGATTGGAACAAAAACATCTTTAGTGTCAGAACAAATGACACTCTTGCTTCCCAAATAAAAGATCATTGTAAAGAAAACAAAGTTTCTTTTAATTCATTCTTTAACACTTTATTAACTCAATTTTTCAATTAATTATGGAATTTAATCCAGCACTACCTCTTCCAATAAAATGGAATATTGGCGATGATCGTTTTAACGAAGGCCAACAAGTCTTGAGTCTCACAATTCCTGTTGACTCTGTAACTCATTTGATAGATCATTTACAAAACCTTGTAAATACAAAAGCAAAAGAAGGAGAAGTATATGACTTTGCCAAAAAAGAAAAAGTTAAAACTCAATGTGTACAAATCTTCTCTAAAGCGATGGATGGCCCATACGGAGTATTTGGCAACATTAATCCACAGAAAATTAACACAGGAGTAAATGAAGAGTTACCTTTCTAAACCTAAAGATGAATATTTAGTTAAAGATCCTAACCTTAATATTCACTTTAAAATAATAAATGGTGTACGCTACTGGCTTACACCTCCTCCT
>VTLG01008518.1_pt1 | contig 11221 bp, 6 predicted proteins | sample 4694571 | NCBI WGS metagenome assembly VTLG01 (sample SAMN12604809, study PRJNA352737) | marine metagenome | biome: ENVO:00000447; feature: ENVO:00000209|ENVO:00000569|ENVO:01000036; material: ENVO:00002151; isolation source: viral sequences binned using virsorter ... | reverse complement strand
TCTTTAAGATTGTCATTATATATTTTAATTTTATTAGATGTAGTATTTTGTATTTTATCTAAAGAATACTCTTTTATTAAATCTTGAAAATCTGGATGCTGATGATTAACTTCTATATAATATGGAATTATTTTATTCTCTTCTTTATATAAAATTTCAATTGTATCTTTTTTTTCATTTGTATAAGTTGCTTCAGTTATTTTTCCACTAAAAATCGCCATTAATTTGTTATCCTATTTTTTGTAATATATGTTCTTAAATTTACTTCAGGTTTCCAACCTAAAGAATTTAAAAATGATACATCTGCTTTATTCAATATTCTTTCCAATTCATTTGCTAATCTTTCTTCACTATCAATCTTAAAGTATTGTAGTATGTCTGTTAGTTTATGTATTTCTCCAGTACCAATATCTATAACATCTCCAAATGGTATTACAGTTTCAGTTGAAGATATTAAAGTGTTTATTGCTGAAGATATATCATCTACGTGAATAAAATCTCTCCAATGATTTGTATTAACATATGGTACATCATTTCTTAATATTCTAGGTATCAACATACCTTCTCTAGCACCTGGTCCGTAGACTGTAGTAAATCTCATACCAACAGATTTTTTAGGTGCAATTTGTTCCATAGAATACTTACTCATTGCATATGGATTTCTCCAAGGTTCGTATGCAGTACTTGAACTTGCGTATAAAATTTTTGTGTCTTTGAAATGGTCAAATACTCTTTGACTTGCGATAACGTTTTGTGTCCAATACTCGGTAGGATTTTTTAAACTATCTCTAACACCAGATAGTCCTGCTAAATGTATTACCCAATCTACATCATATTTTAAATCACAGGTTAGTAAATCATTACCACTATTACGGTCTATCTCAATAATAGTATGATTTCTTACTTCTAAATATGCCTTTAGATTTTTTCCTATAAATCCATCAGAACCAGTTAATAATATTTTCATAATAAATTCTCATTGTTTAACTCTTACTTATTTTCAAATACCAAGTATTTGATGTTGTCGCTGAACCGTTTGGAAATTCTTGTGCTCTATAGTCATTAGCATTAACAAATCTTGTTTGATAATTTCCAGAACCATTTAATATTGTATCTGCCATACCAGAACCTCTATTTGTTCCTGTAGTATGACTGTAAGTTATTTTAAATCCATCTACTGAAGCAGCTGCTGTATATTTAAGAGCATTACCTATTAAAGTATTCCAATCTGCTGTTACATACTCTCTTAAATCATTTCCAGCGGTAACATAAAGTGGTGCTTTTGTAGATTGATTATTACCATCTATTTTATGTAAATAATAATTTTGAATTGTTGTAGGATTATCTAATGCGTGGTCACCAATTGTTCCTGATGAATAAGCGCCTGTATCTGCTTGAGTATTTACAAAAACTGGTGTTGCGTTAACTAAAGTAGAACCTGCAACACTAGTTGCTGTATTAATATGATATGTTCCACCTTGTTCAGTTGTTAAAGTCGCCGCCACTAATTTATCTATTGCAGGATGAAGAAAAGTATCTTTAACATCTTGTAATGACATTGCTTGAATATTATTAGTTGCTGTTCTATAACAAGGCCAAGTTTTTCCTGAATCAGTTGGTGCTGAACCAGAGGATGCTGTTGATTGTATTTTATCGTAGGTAACAGTTACAGTTGTAGGTTCTGCTGTTGTTGCCTCACTAGGAAAAGATGAAGCGTCTGTTGAATGAGTACCCGCTTGTTGTCTTGTATCTGTTATTGATCCTACATTACCACCAGAACTTATTACTGATAATGCAACTGAAGGCGCTAATGAATATTGATAGATTGTTTGTGAAATTATTTCATCAACTTCCGTAGAAGTCATTTCTTTCAAATTGCCTGCGCTATAATATAAAGGAGCTCGTATAGCCATAATTTAATCTCCTATGTAGCACTACCAACAATCGTCTTTTGCGCTACCCCTGCTGAATTGTATATTACTAAAGATACTGAAGCAGTAAAAATACTTCCAGTTGCAACTCCCGAATCTGTTAATACTACTGTTCCTGTTGCGTCTGGAAAAGTCATTGTTCTATTTGATGTTGGGTCAGTTATTTCAAACGTTGTGTTAATACTATTACCTGTAGTTATTCCAGAAAATAATATTTGATTTGATTTAATATATGGTTTTGATCCGAATACTGTAAATCCTGTTGATGATTCTATGTTGTTAGAACCTGCAGGATTAATTGTAGTTGAACCGGCTTTTAAAGGTCCACTAACTTGTAATCCGTCTGCAATATTAATTTCTGTTGAATCTGTAGATGAAATATTATTACCAGAAATTTGAATTGTTCCTAATGTATGATTTGATCCTGTACCTGCAACTGTTCCAAAAGTACCTGTACCACCAGACACTTCATTATTTGTTGTTATATTTTCGTTATCAAAGCTTATAGTACCACTTGAGTCTGTAATATAACCACTTGATATAGATAATGTACCTGCATTAACAGTTGGAGCTGTTAAAGAAGTTACAAGAGTTACACTATCTGTTAGTGAAAGTGTTAACGTATCTGGAACAGATACAATAGCATTTATTTGATTTGATGAACCGAAAAATCTAGCTGTTTGACCTGCACCAATTTGCTGTATAGTTGAAGAAGAATCTTCCATCTTCCAACCCTCAGCGGCACCTACTTGAGCAGACAATTCATTTACAGCACCTATAACAGTTGTTGCTGATAGTGAAGAGTCTAATGTTCCTATATCTCCAAAATCACTAGACGCTAAAGCATTAAACTGAAGTCTTAAATCTTCTAGCGTTTGATTTGGTAATATTTGTCTTATAGCCATTTTATTTTACAACCTTCTTAATTAAATCTTTTATTTCTCTTAATTCTTTTTTCAAATTATTTATCTCGGAACACACACCTCTCAATTTGTCTGCGTTCTCTTCTCTTTGTTTTGTTCTTCTCATATAGACAGCATATTCATTACTTGTTCTAACTATAGCATTTGTTTCTATATCTCTAACTAAATCTGTATGTCCTTCAACTTTCAATATTCCGTTTGCCATTTTCTTATATTGCCAATGCAATACCTCTCATATCTTTACAGATTGGCGGATAAGATGATATCGTTCCTTTCATTACAATTTTAATTTGAAATGAAGTGAAATCATTTAATCCACTTGCTGAATATTTGTATTCTCTAAATGTTAAATCGTCTTCTGCAGGAGCTATTGTAATATCTTCGCTACCATCTAAATTAAATGGCAACCAATTTATATCTTCAATTTTTCTAGTTTCTGCACCTCCAGATGTTCTATAGAAAAGTCTAATTTGTGAACTTGAACGAACATTTGCTGATAGTCTTATATCAAGAGAAGTAGAATTATTTTCTAAAACTATTGGTCTAGTTAAGTACACAGCTGCTGATGAACTTCCAGTTGGAGCAGTATCAGCAACAAAGTCTGGTGTATTACCAGTTGTTGGACTATTTAATCTGTTTTGTATTGTGTATGCACTACATCTTTGTAAATCTATAAGTGGTGATAGTTTAGTATTTGTAGTTGACATTTCTACATTTACATACAATGATTTTAAACCGTTCATTTCATTTGTTTCATTTATTTGACTTGCAACCATTTTAGGTGAAGTACAATAGATATTATCATTTGCAATTACTGAACCAGAGTTTGCAACTGATACTGTACTAAATTCTGATTCTGAACCGTGTATTGATTGACCAGTAGTAGGTCTTAATTTATAAGATATAGCTGTACCTGGTACACTCATTGTTGATAAATTTAAATTCATAACATCATACAATCTATTTTGTGTTGCATAAACAGCATTACTTCCAATATCTCCTGAAGTATTTGCGTTTGTAGAACCTGGTATTTGTATATCATAACTATCTAAAGTTATGTTTGATATTGTCGTATATGTTCCGTTAATAGAACTATGTGCCAATCCGTTGTATGTTCCTGAAGGAACTCCTGATATAGTTACATTGTTTGATGTACTATGCATTCCGTGATTTGGATGATAAACTCTAACTACATCTGAACCTTGCGTTGTTCTAATAGGATTGTTTTTAAGTTTTCTTGCTGGTAATGATTCATTGCAAAGGGTAACTCTACCAATTGCATTTGAAAATTCTGCTCTATTTAATGTAAATTTAATATCTTCGTTTTGTTCAGCAGTCCAAGTTGAACCGTTTTGAGATTTAAACATAACACCAGCATATGGTTGTTGTGATATTGTTCTATCAGAACCTATTACTGTTTCGCCTAATCTTCCAACATAAGCATTATACTCATTTGAGTTTGCAAGTACAACAAAACAATACTCAACATTTTCTTGTAAGTACACAGGACCTGAAAAATTAAATTTAGTTGATGTTGTTCCATCAGTACTTATATTTACTGAACTTGGATTTAAACTTACTTCACTAAATGGTACAATTACTGATCCTGGATATCCATTTACAACTTCTCTTATTTGAACTGTAATTGGAATATTATTATCTTTAGTACTAAAAAATAAATCAACAGAAGTTAAGAATACACCACCAACATCATCAATCATAAATGTTTGTGCTAATGGGTCAACCCAACCAACCGTTCTTTCACTTCGTCTTGTTGAAGCTCTTGTAATACTTCTGTTTTCAGTTGTAGCTTGTCTAACAAGTCTAGGTTCTCTTGTTGAGAGAACTGTATTCTGTACAGTTTCTAAAATTCCTCTTGCGACATAATCTGCTTCTGCTGAAGTTTCTACATCTGAACTTGTATCATTTGTAGGTGAACTTGTTAATCTGAATACTCTTTGACCTGTACGCCATCTTGGATTTGCATTATTAGTTGGATCAGGAATTGCAAAAGTACCTGAACACGCACCGTTGGCGTCTGTTACAACATTGCCTCCTAATGAACCACCATTTGGTGTACAATAAGTTGCTACTCCAATATTATCAAAGTAAGGATAAACTCTTGTATTTGGTTTCATTCTTGTTCCAACAAAAGATATTGTTCTACTTCTAACAAATGGAACAAAAGCAACATTAACAATTCTGTCACCTATTGAATTTCTTACTACTTGAGGAACTAATCTTTGTCTTAATCCTGTTCTTGTTTGTCTTACTGTTTGAGCAGTTTCTATTTCATCAACAGCAAATACTCTTCTTCCACTTCTTCCACCACCAACTTGTCTACTTGAAACATCTCTAGTTGAACCTGACCAAAAATCTTGCCAATCATTCCATATTGTTCCTATTTCAACACCTTCTAAATCATTATTTGGAATTCCAGAAACTAAAGTATCAAAACCTCCCACGTTATTGATAACTAACTCTGGTCTTCGTTCAGTTTCTTTCCACTCGTCTGAAGGTGGAGTTAATTCTATTGTACCTGCCCAAGTAAATACATCAAATGGATTTACATTGACAGTTTTACTTGCGAAAGGTTGTGTTATTAAAGCAGTTTCAGTATAAGGTAATGTTAAACAATCACCAGTTTTTTGATAACTACCATCTGTTCTATCAGACGCTTGAATAACAGTACCATCATCATCTGACTCTATTAATTTAACTGCGTCCTCATTAAACATAGGTCTTAATTGACCTTGCGCCATATCAATAGATGATTTGTAATCTACATTTCCTACATCACCTATATTATGACCACTAAAGTTGTCTACTATAATTCCGTTTTTAAATCTATCAAAACCATTTGCGTCTTGTATTTGTAAATTTTGTGCTTGTGTTTCTAACAATGATAATTGAGTATAATATTCCATACTCTCAATTCTATTTTCTAAATTACCAATATCTCTCATTGTATATCTTTTGTTATCAGTTTTTGTAATTTTAATATCGTCTAAAGATAAAACATAAGAAGGTATTTCTAAAGTATATAATAACATTGCACCATCTAAAGTTTTTGGAACTTGTGGAACTAAAGCACTTGCGCCTTTAGCTACTTTAAAGTTTCCTTCTTTATCTAAAAAGATTTTATCTATTCTTGGTAAGTAATATTCAAAGTCAGAAGTAATATCTGTTCCAAATTTAATTATATCAACTGTAGAAGCACCTGTACCATCATAAGAACGGTCTTGAGCGCCACTATCTATTGTTGAAGCGTCATCTACTCTAGGTCTGAAATCTAAACAATCTCTTAATTCAAATTTCTTTCCTGTTGTATCAGAAGAATAACTTGGTATGTCTGCGTAATCTACAACACCTGAATAAGAGTCTACATCAAAGTAATCTCCTGAACCGTGTGAGAAATAACTAAACGTAACTAGTAATCTTCCTGTAGGTGTTAATGCACCATTTTTTAATTTAATTCTTCCAATATCATAGAAGTTATCTCTTTGTCCTGAATCTACATTAAATCTATTTGTAATATCTGTATCACTTGTCGTTGCATTTGTAGTAAAGTCAGCAGCCATATGAACACTAGCTACAGCATAAACATCTGCTCTACCTAATCCACATATACCAGATTCAATAATTGCTTGTGTAGAAATTTGTACTGTTTGAGAAGAATTTAAAGTTTTAGATTTAGAACCTGCAACTCCTCTATTAACTGTTGCTAAAATTTTTACTTTATGACCTGCATAGTCAGTACCAAAATTTAATGTTAAAGTTTTACCAGTTGGAGAACCACCTAATGTAAATATATCACCTGCTAAATGGTTAGTACCAGTTAAACTTAATACGGCACCAACTTCACCTCCTGCACCTGCACCCATTGTCATAATAGAAACAGTAAAATCTTTTTCTACTAATCCACTAAATGTTTCATTTGTTCCTGCTGTTATAGTTGCGTCACCATTTGATCCTAATGTTGATGTAAATGCTCTTCGTATTTTAAAGTTTGTATCTGTAATTCCTGAATTAACTTGCGTTTTTAAAGTCTTAACAGTTTCATTTGGCATTTCAAATATAGAAATATTTTTGTTTGCGTCATTTATTGTACCACGTCCTCTAGTGATAGATGATTTAGTCATACTTGCACCAGAAGCGTCTGTTGTGAACATAAGTGTATCACTAACAATATAACTTACAATTTTTGTTTCTTGTAAATTATTATCTGTTGTAACTGTAATTTTATCGCCAATTTTTAATTCATCTGTAAATCTTGTACCAAATCCTGTAAATGAATATTGACCACTAGTATTAGATACTGTTCCAGTTAAAGTTACATCTGTTGTTTTTACATCTGAAGTATAGGTAGGAGAACCTGCCATTGCAATTTGTTTAACATCACTTGGTCCAAAATTTCTTACGCCTTTTCTTCCTATTGTATTTGCTTGTACAGTTGCTGTATTACCTGATGTTCCACCTGTGATTGTTTCACCTGCAACAAAGTCACCTTGTACATTTGAAAGTACTACAACTCCGTGAGTTGCCGTACCACCTGAACCTGGAGTGGTTACATTAGCAGGAGTTGTTCCATCTGCTTGATATAATTTCCAATTTGCACTATCTCTATCTCTAACTGTAAATGTTCCACCAGCAGTTACAACTGAATCAATTGCTAAACCAGTTACACCTGCAATAGTAATTTGTTGTCCGTCTTGTAATTCGTGTGTGCTAGCAATTTGAACTTCACCAGGATTTGCTTGAGTTATATTATTAATAGTAACTGTTTCTGCTGTAGAAATTCCTTGAAGTGTAGCAGTAGCACCTGAAGAACCACCTGTTATTTTTTCTCCAGTAGTAAATGATGTTGCTTCTAAAATATTTAAATGAGTAAACATTTCTATATCAAATAGATAATGTTTATAAACAGCACTTGTTAAAGTATTTCTTGAAAATACATTATTTGTAGCAGTACCAGAAGAATATTCCATCCCTCTTGATTTTGCTCTTCCTATTGAATTAATACTTGAGTCAGCACCAACATTAGGAGTACCTCTAGCAGCAGTTGCTGTATCAAATAAGGTTACATTTTTAAATGATTCTGAATCACCTGAAACGAAACCAACATCTGGCGAACCATAAACGTTATTTACGTTAAAGTAATTACCTAGATTAAATCTTGTTTTAAAATTATTTTCTGTTTCAAAATCTCTTGTCTTATCAATATCAATAAAAGTTGTACCTATTGTTTCTAATTCATAACCACGAACATACGCCTTACCTGGTCCCATACCAGCGGCAATTTTATCTGCGTTTCCACCATCAACTGAAGCGTAAATACCTCTATTATCTCCTGATAGTAAATGTTCTCTTAAATCTAAATCAAAATCTCTTAATGCATAATCACCAGATTCATCATATGTTCTACGAGCAAAAGTATCTTCTATTACAGCGTATTCTGTTGTTCTAACTTGATTTTGAATTATACCTTTTTTTAATCTTAACAACTCTACAAAGTTTGCGTCTGCTGTTGAAGCTAAAGATAATTTAGTTAATGTTAAAAGAATTTTAAATCTATGAGCACCTGGAGCATTTTGATTTGATGATCCTTGAGCATTATCATTTAAACTTGCGTCTTCATTTGGAGTTACAAAAGATTCTGTAACTAATAAACCAACTCTATATGAAGGTGTGTTTGTATATTTGTCAAGTATTACTGTTTGTTGTGAAACTTCAACGTGATATCCATTAATATAATAAACTCCTTTTTGAACTTCAGCGGCGCAACCTGTATGAACTGAATCAACAGTTGCTGTAGCAGCTAAACTATTAATCGTACAATTTAATGTTTCACTTGCTGAAAATTGTGTAGCAGTATTATCTGTTCCTGTTTTTGTGTATTTTACAAATAATGTATCTGGATCAGTACCATCTGCAACTGCAACACCTACAACTTTTGCAACAATGCCTGAAGTTGCACCTGTTATTTCTAATCCATTATAATCTGATAATGTTGAGTTTGATTTTGCTGAAAGTTTTACTGAATGGTAATTTAAGTCATACCCTATTTCTCCAGGTATAACCATAGCACCTTTTTCAAATAGATGGTCTGATACTCTCTCTACTTGATTTTGTATTTGAGTTTGTGCTTGTGTTAATTCTCTCGCCTGTACAGCAAATGCTGGTCTGAATAAAACTCTATGAAATTTTTTACTTTCATTAAAGTCATCATAATAGGGCGATAAATTAAAATCTGTTGGACTTGGCATTTATCTCTCCTAAAATTCTATAATCAGTTTGATATTCTCGGTCTGATCCGCAGCTCTTGTTATTGGTGCTCTATTTTCTACATAAACTATTTCACCAGAACCGTGGTCAATTTCTGAACTAGAATATCCACTTACAAATGTTTGGCTATTAACTGTACCTGTTGTTGTATCAGGTGTTAAAGTCGCTGATGTATCTGCACCTGTGATAATGTTTGTACCACTAAACGCTGTTTGATTACCGTTGCTATCTACTCCCTCATCATTGTGTCTTGTTTGAATATAATATAATATTTTATTTGATGGATCCCATTCTACAACTTTTCCAACTGCACCTGTGCTTGCTTGTGTAATTTTTTCATCAACAGAAAATGTTCCTGTATTTCCAGAACCAACAACTGCCATTGTTGCTCTTAATGTATTAGCAGAAGCTGCTGTTCCACTTGCTTTAGGGTCTCTTATCAAACTTACTTGTCTAAAATCGTTTGCAACAGTTACGTCACCTGAATTTGCTGATTCAGTCCCTTCTAAACTTGTATTTAACATAACAAAGAAACCACCTAACTCTTGTACTGCATTAAATCCGTGTCCACCTTTTGGTTCAATTATTACATCTAATTCTGTACTAATTAATGAACCACCACCAGCAGAATTTATATCTGCAAGTTTAATATACCCGAAAGTATATCCTGATCCTGGAGTAGTTACGGTTACACCTGTAACTGCACCTGAAGCAATAGTTACTGAACATATACCACCTGAACCATCTCCTCGTATTGAAACACCTGCGTGTGTTCCGTCTGTACCAGCTGAACCTGCTGTTTTAATTTTAACTATGTTAACTGCACCATCTACAGCAGCCGCACTTACTGTTGCGTTTGTACCAACTGCCATAAAATCTACAGATAAGAAATCTGCTTGTTGAGAAGCAGTTAAAGTGTACATATATTTCCACTTATATCCGTCAGCAGTTGTTAATATTGTTGTTGATGTTCCTGTAGGTTCTACAGTTGAAGCTGCACCGTTATTATTATCTAAACATTTATATACGTTTCTTGCTGTAGTTAAAACATAGAAAGTTGCGTCATATAAAGTAGCGGCACCACTAGTTGAAGTTTGTGCTGTTGTTCCACCTGTTACATATTCTCCGTAATCGTGTCTGTAATAATCATATACAGTAGCAGTCGTCCAATTTCTTCTAGGAACTACAAATCCAGCATTTGTGCTTGCAATTTTTTTACAAGCGAGCATACTATCATATATAAAATTTTGTGTGTTTTCATTGTCTGCAGGAATAACAGGCAATGCGTCTGTACCCTCGTTATTTGTTCTACCATCTCCTCTTGTTGAAGTAGTAAAGCCTTGAGGTCTTCCTATTCCTAAATAGAAAGTATTTCCTGCGGCTTCAGAAAATGCTTCTTGGAATTGCTCCGAGTTGTGAATTCTGAATTTATTTGTTATAATTGCTGGCATTAATTATCCTCTTTCATATATTTATACTAATTATTTTACGTATCTCCCAATCTTTTAAATTTAAATCCTGTTCTCATATAACCTGAATCACCTGCAAGCGTAGGTACTGTTCCACCTTGTGTAAACTTGACTTTTACCTGTGAAGTATCGGTTACATCAATTTGTGCCATCAATGATATATTTGCGTATTCATCATTATCAGTTTCTTCTTGCGATTGAGCAACCGTTGAATATGTTGAATTATTAGTAGTTACTTTAATTTCACCTCTTCCATAACCATCAGCACCAGAAAAGTTGTATATAGCTTCTACTTCCCAAATACCAGTAGATGGAAAAGTAAATACTCCAGATGATTCAGTCATAGGATCACCTAATCTGCCATATCCTGTTACCGAACTTTCTGATAGATTGGCAACTATATCTGCAAAAGATGAACTTCCAGTTGTTGATAAATTAGTCGTTAATAACCAATGTTGTGAGTTATTAAGACCAACTTCAGATTTTGGATTAACTTGTATTGTACCTGCCATACTTGAATGAGCAGTACATACGTAATATATAGGTCCAGCTTGGTCGTGTGGTACGTCAAAGTATAATACACCACTTGTTTGACCTTGAGCATTTAATCCTG
>VTLG01012008.1_pt1 | contig 11222 bp, 6 predicted proteins | sample 4694571 | NCBI WGS metagenome assembly VTLG01 (sample SAMN12604809, study PRJNA352737) | marine metagenome | biome: ENVO:00000447; feature: ENVO:00000209|ENVO:00000569|ENVO:01000036; material: ENVO:00002151; isolation source: viral sequences binned using virsorter ... | reverse complement strand
CGACTGGTTTATTTAAATCTGCTTGTTGCTCTAATCTTGCTAGAAATTTTTGAGAAGGACCGTATGCTAATGGAACTTTTAATTCACTAAAAGTTGTTCCATCCGGATTATCATGTCGAATGTTTATATCATTAAACAAAGTTCCAAACGATATGATCGTTTTTCTTATGATTTCATGGTAGTAATAAGTTCCTAACATTAAAATGTACCAAATGGATTGCCTTCTGAAAAATCTATTATTTCGTCTGCTGCGGACTCAATTTCAGTTGCCTTATCATATTTATCATTAAATCCATCAGATAATATTTCATCGATAGCGTATTGTGCACCTGATATCTGTCCAACTGCAAGTTCACCAGATCTAAAATCTTTGTCTGTAGAACCTAAGTTGAGAATTCCATCATCCAAATCCCACTTCTTAACTCTTCCTTTTGCACCAGAATTTGAACCAATAACAAGTTCTCCAAACTGATATGTACCAATACCACTTATGATTGCAGGACTTGAAATTGTAATAGTTGGATTCGATGTGTATCCGATACCAGCATCTGAAATTAATACTCTGGAAAGATTATTACGACTGTCATCAATCTGAACGATACCAAATGCTGTGCCAACTCCTGCAGCAGGTGTTTGTATTGTAACTGTTGGAGCAGAATCTGATGTATATCCACTACCCCTGTCATTAAATGAACCAATTGTTATACTACCAATACCTGCGGCGGTAGTAACAAGAACAGAGGTGGCAGCAGCACCAACACCAAATGTAGTTAAACCGACTCCTGCGATCGTTGATGAGAAACTATTAATAGTAACTGTCGGAGCAACAGTGTACCCTGAACCTGGATTGACAAGTAATATTTCTTTGACTGAGAATACATCACCAACAGAAGTTGTAATTGCGACTGCCGAAGCATTTACTCCACCTACAGGTGCTGGTGTAATTGAAACAGTTGGAACTTTTGTATATCCAAATCCATCATTTGTAAGTTCAATTTTTCTAACATATCCTGTAACTGTGCTTACACCTACAATTGCTGTGGTGCCAGCTGAAACAACAGATAGACTTGTAAGATAACCAAAATCATCCATCTCTTCGTCAATATCCTGTGCAATTGTTTCGAGTGCATCACCTGATATGTTGCTGAGTTCATCTTCAAGTTCAAATAGTTCACACTTTAATTGATATACGTAATTCTTACCTAACTGATAGAAAGGTTGTTCATGTTCTACAAATTTAATTTCAAATACTCTTTGTCCTAATGGAAAAAATATTAAGTCTCCTTCACAAGGTCTTGTTGCAACTTCTCTTTCACTTGCTGGTAAGTCTGCTAAAAATGTACTAATAAAATCTTCGAATCTCTCTTTTGATATTGTAACTGTTAATTCATCTTTTAAACTCATTCCAAATTTTGTCATGATATCACCAGCACCACTATACCCCTCATAAGTATTGATGTATGCTTCTATTGCATAATTGTCATTGAATGTAGATGATTGAACTTCTGTTAAGATTTCATCTTTTGATAATATTTTTCTTGGTAGATAAATTACATCTACACCATAAATTTGCAACTGTTCATTGATTAAACTTTGAACCAGTCTCTGTTCACTTTGTGATCCTTGTAGAAAAAAGGGATTTAATGCCATTTGTCATTAACCAATAAAATCAAGAGGAGGTGTCTCATACTCAAGTTGCATTCTTTGTCTAATATTTTCTAAATCTCTTTCACCATCTTCGTATATTTCTCTACCATTTAATTCAATACCACCTGCCAATTTAACACCTCTAAACTTCATTAGGTTTTGTCCCCACTGTCTTTTGATGAGTGCTGTCAGATATAATTTTAGAAAACTATCATTGTATACACCAGTAAATGTATTTGGGTCTAAGATTCTTTGACAATCAATTACGATAAAATCATCTACATTTAATGCTGTGTAATCCATATCCAAGTATAAACGATTTGATCTTTTATTGAATCTAACTTGCTTCTCTGGTGTTAATAAGAAATCAATGTCTTCAAGATAAGTCTTTGTCATTGAATATTGTAGTAATTCAACGGAATTAAATCGATAAAGATCATTCAAAAATAATTGATATTTAATACTAAACATACCACCTGATATTGTGCTGGTATCAAATTTAAATATTTTTTCAATTCCTATGACTGAATCTGGAATTTGTATAAAGTTTGAGTTTTCACTATAACTATTTGTCATTGTGGACATACCACTGACTGATGAAGATATTCCAGTCGTAGTTACGATACCTAATGTATTATCACTTCCAGTTTCACTTGTTGCTTTTCCTCTATCAATATCATCTTGTGTAAATTTATATTTTAAATACATTCTTTCAACACCATCAAAATGACGCTCATTGAAGACTTGTAGAGCATCATCAACTAAATCATCTATTTGATCATCATCAACATTTATTTCCAGCACAGGAGCACCTAGTCTCCTTAAAGAGTAATCTATTAATTCTTGTCTACTACTTGGTTTTGCCATTTTTAATAAAATCCTCCATCGATCAATCCAGCAGTTAATGTTCCAGTAATGTCTGCAGTCCCACCAACTGTAAAGTTGTTTACAACATTAGATGTTGCAGCAGTTAAAATACCAGTAATATTTCCATTTCTGGCATCGAATTCGTCAAATCTTAAATCATCTCCAACATATAGGTCACCACCTACAAAAAGGTCGCTTCCAAATGTAGTGATTCCAATAAATGTCGAAACACCTGCAATATTTAGTTGTTTTGCAAATAATGTAGGTGCTGTGACTGTTGTGATTCCATTTATGGTGGTTAAACCATCAATAGTTACAGCGTCTTTAAAGAAGGATTCTCCAAAAAAAGTGGAGACACCTGTCATCCCAAAAACTTCACCAACTGAGAGTTGAGAAACCGAAGCAATACCACCTACTACATTAATAGCGGTATCAGCACTTATTGAACCACCAGAGGCAGCAGCAATAACTTTAACAGCATTTGATTGTCCGACACGGGCTTTGATACTATCTCCACCTACACGAACTTTAATGTTTGCCATTAACGGGTTACTCCTTCTCGAACTAACACATTTCCTTCAACGACCGTTTGTTTATTAGGACTCTTTGTAATAACAATATCATACACATAACGACCAGGTTTTAATCCTGTGGTTTGAGATGCAGTGAGACTTAATACAATCTGCCCAGAAGTGAGAGGTTCTTGAAAGTCAACTGTAAAATCAGTTTTAGTTGAACTGCCAGCATGTTTTCTCATCTGCGCAGCACCAGCATATCCAGTTAAGTCAAAAGCTGAATTAGTAGTGGCAGATTCCAAAGTAAATGTCTCTGAAAAAGTTGTCCCTGAATTAATTACAATATTCGATACATATACAGCCATCTATTTAACAATACTATATTATTTACTATTTATGACTAAGTTAATCCCCTCCTTCAATTCTTTTAATGCATCTTTGATATCTTGTATATCATTCTTCATCTTATCAATTTCATTTTTCTTCTTTTCCGATGCCTTAACACTACGCACATAATTTTCATAGGCAACGTCATCACAGTTTACAATCGCACCTGTATTTTCGTCACGATAAAGATTTTTGTGCCCTTCAACTCTAATCATCTTACAGCAATTGTTCTAAGGTCTTTAATTCTTGGGGGTCTTGCTTGATTCTTACCAGACATCACTATCTTAATTACATAACCAGTAAATTCTGATAAGTTTTCAGCAGTGAATTGATATTCTAAAAATTCATTTTCCAAACTAGCAGGTACGAATACATCTGGTCTACCATCATTTTTAGTTGAATCAATTACAAGATTTCCATTTCCATCATCAGTTGTATCAATTAAATTTTTAAAACCAGGAAATAGTTCAAATCTAAGTTCATCACCATCATCTGGTTTCTTTAATGCATATAGAACTCTAATATCTGCAGTCTCGTCTCTGTAAGCAGAGAATAAAACTTTAAGTGATGTGGCAGGTTTGACTAAATCAACTATTGTTGACATGTAAGTTGCTGCATGAGGATCATTTGCAATATTACCAACTCTACCATCTATCGCATAATTTTCTGCACCAATAGGATCATTAAGACGATTGTTAATTAACTCAACAAACGCAGTATCTGTTCGTATAATTGGTGATAATGCAGAAGATGGTAATTTACTTAAAGTTAGATTTACTGTCAGTGATTTATTTCTAGGTAAATTACCAAGATATGTGTCTTCATTTAATTTAGATGTAACAATACGAGATGAAGTTAATTGATTAAATTGATTAATTTCAATTGGTTCAAATCCTTGATCTACAAAAGGAGTTTCAGTTCCATCAACACTCTTGCCTGAAACTGTTCTAATTGATGCAACAGTGTCAGTATCAGAACCTGGATTCAATAAATTAAATGTCGGAACAACTGCACCATACATTATATTAGTGGACGAATGAACATTACCACCACCTACAAATTTTTGTTCGTTAAAATTAAGTGCGGGTAATTTATCATTTACACCACCAACATTTCTATTAACGCTTCTATTGATTCCCAAACTTCCAGTTGCACTTCTATCAAAAGTGATCATATATGAATCTAATTTAAGATCTGTATCTTCTACATTTTTAGTAACATTATTAATTCTTCTTAGTGATACTCCACTTATTTCATACTTTTGTAATTCAACATCATTGATTTGACCATGAGGTTGTGCAATAGTGTTATCAATACCTCTAGAGAGTGAATCAAGAAAACCTGCAGCGGTAACACCAGTGTAGGAAATAATTTCATCTCCTAGTTTGACATATCCTGGATTATTTGGGGCAACTAATGCACCCTCAAATGAATTGAATTTTGATGTTTGTGCTGCTCCTACTTCCAATTGAGTATCAGTTGCAGAAATATTTCCCACTAATTTCACATTTGGAGTATCTGGTTTTATACCTTGTAATTTAGTTTTATTTGAATCTGAATACATTCCATGTTCAAAATCTTCAATAATTAAATGATTTCCATCATTGGGTGCTCCGCTAGGAGTGAATGATTTTACATTTACTCCAGAACTTAAAGATCCTGTTCCACTACGATATTGTAAATCATTATTTACTGAACTATTCCAAGAAGCATCCTCATCTTGAATGTTTGTTAAGTATAATGTATCAATATTATCAATTTCAGTGATACCTATCTGTGCACCTCTTCCTTTTAAACTAGAAACTGATGATGTTACGATTCCCACGATGTCGCCAACCCTATATCCATTTTGAGAGTCAGAATTCACGGTTGAAATACCAGTAATAGATCCATTAGAATCAACACTAGTAATATTAAGTGTTAATCCAGTTCCTTCTCCAAGGATATTGTATACAGTAACACTTGAATCAGTAACATAATTTGTACCTCCGTTTACTATACCAACAGATAATGGTCTTCCACCAACTCTCTCAATTACAGCAGTGCTATCTACTTTATTGTACGCATTTATTTGTCTACCAGCAGATAAATTAGTTGCGAGAGTAGTATTGACACTTGGTTTAAATGATACGATTCCGACTCTTCCTTTCTTAGGTAAAGTTAAGATTGGATTATCTAACAATCTCGGAACTTCAACACTATTTTCATCTGGTGTAGGATCATCGGGAAGAGTTATATCAGGATTGTAGAAAATAGCAGTTCCTGAATTAGATGTGAAGTTTGCTTTATATAATTTAAACTTCATATCTTGATATTGATTTTCTGACCAGATTGAACCATTTTGTGATTTAAATAATGCTCCCATTGCATACTGTGTGGAGTATGTGGTCTGTTCTGCAGTCGGTAAATTTTGAGTATTTACAGTGGGTTCATTCATAATCGCAGTCCACACTTCATAATCCATACTCTTATCAGAAACTAATACTAACGCATATTCGGTGCCGGGTGGTAAGTAAATTGGTTCAGGGAATGTTACCTTAGTTCCAACAGAACTATCAGAGGATGTATTATCCTTAAGTAAAATATCATTTCCTTCAGCATCTGTTCCAACTACAGAATCTGGGAAAAGAACAACAGGTGTACCAATTACCCTTCTAGTAGGTATACCTAATTGTGTAGTTCTTATTTGGAAAGTAATAGGTGCAGATTTTTGATCACACTTTGCAAAATACACTTCAACTGACGTTAAATACGCACCATCAATATCATCATTCGTATCAATGTCAGAAGGTGCTTCAATATTTCCACCAACAACAAATGTCTGAGCAAGAGGATCATAGAACTCTGTTGTAATTGTATCAACATTGATGGTATTTACACTGAATCCAATATTAGCAGTCAAGTTAATATTATTAACTGTGTTTGCTGTTGTGACTTCATTCTGCCATCTTTCTACAGTACCATTAGAAACATAATTTACCTCTGCGAAAGATATATCGCTACTGCCTGGTAAACCAGGATCATTGTTTATATCAGATGATAATCTAAATGTTTTTGTTCCAGTTTCGACTTTTACATTAGGTCCTGGTGGTTTTGAATTTGGATCTTTCAAGAAGAATGTTCCTAAAACATCACCACTGCCATCTGCAATTAATCTCACATCCTTAACATAAGCAACAGCACCACTTGTCTTTCCAACAAGTTTCATATCCTTCTTAACATATCCAGAGTAACTTCCCTCTGCCTCCTCTGCTAACGCCTCAGTATCAACATTTAATATAGATGATGTCTGACTGTATATTAATGGTAATCCCTCTGCTGTGCCTCCTGCAGTAACCTTAGAATAAGGATTTGATAAGTAGGTAGTTGTTGGATTATCGAACTTACCTCTCTTATGATTTGGTTGAGCAAGTCTGAATCTTAATCTTGTATCATTTCCAATTGTGCCAACAACTGTTTCACCGATTTGAAAAACACCATCTGATCCATCAGTGCCATCTGATTTTTTAATTTCTATTAATTTTGGAACTAAGTCAACACCCTTCTTATTATCTAAGAAATGATAGTAACGAGTTTTTGGTTTTAAGTTTGATGCAACGAACTCTGTATTTCTTGATCTCATAAATGAGTCAACATCAGAAGAAATTAATACGTTTCTTACTGATACATCTGTAGTCGTGAATGTATTTCTTGTTGTTTGATTGATATTCACATCTCTCTGCCCACCAGCACGAATTCGTGTGGTAGTGCTTGTTGTACCTCGACGGGAACTACTTGCTACTCTTCTGTTTACATTTCTTCTATTAACATCAGCAAAATTAAATCTACTTAAATCAATATTTTGATTCAAATTAACTTCATTATTACGAGTTGTTGTTATATTTCTATCCTCTAACTGAACTGTTCTTGTCCAAACATCATTTGTTGGATCTAAAACAATATTTCCAGTATACACTACAACATGGAAGGGGTTAACATTTTCTACAGTTGTAGCAAATGATTGTTCTAACCAATCAACTTCATCATATTTTAAAGTAATTGCTCTTCCTGTTTTTTGTAAATTTGGATCAAGTAATGGGAAATTTCCAGAGTCATTATTTAAATCTGCTGGTGCTAAATCAAGTTTGATTGCGTTTCTCGATCTGATAGGAACTAATTCGTTTGTATTTGGATTTATCTCTGCAGAAGTAAATGCTCTATTAATAAAGTTAGTTGTAGAAAAATCGTCAACAAAGAAACCAGACTTAAATCTATTTCTACCCTCCGCATCTTGAATTTGAAGAGTTCTAGTATCCATCTCAAGTAGTGTTAGAGATGTCGTTGTTTCTAAATTCTTTACTCTATCATCAATATCACTGATATCTCTCATAGTATATCTGCGATTATCAATTAATTTAAATATTGCATCTTGTGGATTGTAAAGATATGCCGGATATGAAATCTGAGCAATTTCTAATAAACCCTCACTCTTTTGAGGTGGTTTTGGATATCTTGCTGAAACACCCTTTTGAACAACAAACTCTTCTTTTGAGTTCAAATATAGTTTATCAATTCTAGGAAGATAGTATTCATAATTTACAACTGCACCTTCACTAGTTTTTAAGAATATATTAGACGAACTGTTAAATGTTCTTGATAAAAAATCAAATGGTGATTTATCGGTTGCTGTAAATACATCAACTCTTGGTCTAAAATCAAGAGTATCTGATGCCTTATATTGATCAATATAAGGGATATCAGTGGCATATCTTTCACCATCGTAACTTAAAACGGTAAAGACATCTCCCGTATCATCAGATGGAACTGTATAATGATCAAAGATTACCAACAGTTGTCTGGTTGGTTCTGGAACACCTTGATTTCTAATAATACTTGAATAATCATAAAATTCTGTGTTCTGACCTTTGTCAAGTTTATATGATGTTGTTAAATCTTTTCTAACTCCTGTCACTATTAATTCAATAGATGATTGAATATTAGATTCGGTAAATGTAACAACCTCTCCTGTGACAAAAGATGAGTTATTAAGATAAACAATTTCTATACTATTTGGATCGGCAGAACCGTTAATTTCTGCATTTGTTGAAATTACTCTTGCAATAGCATCAGAATCAGATCCAGTTATTATTTCTCCTACTACACAATTATTTGAAACTGCAACCGATGCACTAAATTTTAATTTATCTAATGTTGGTTCGTTTGCATCAACTGATTCATATACCGCAATTAACTTAGCGACATCAGGTCGATTTAAAGATATTCTTTCATCTTGAACTCTTAAACCAAAAAATCTATTGAATAATAATCCATCAGCAAGTGCTGTTGTACCATCTCCAATCGCTGTAGTAACTCCCGAAATTTCATTTTTAGATTTATTTACAGTTAATTTTTCACTACGATTATATATTTTTAACTTACTTTCAATGAAATTTTTCTGAACAGTTGTGTTTACAACTACATTATTACTATCTTCTAATCCAGAAATTGTAGCATTATTTCCTGATAATACAAATGTATCATTAGTTATTGCTCCAATATGACCACTGGTGCCACTACTTTTAAAGTGAACTGAATATCTTTCCTCATCGAATGCTGCCCATGCTACATCAGTTAAATCTGTATCAGATGTGTTTATAACTAGTTGATTACCAGTAACTTCCTCTCCTGTAATCTGCTTACTTAATAATAAATTAGATCTATTTAAATCAATTGAAGAAATATTTTCATCAGGTAAAGGCGCAAACAGACCAGTTTCATTAGTACGTATAATTGGTACACCTAAATTGACATCAAAAGATCTTGCTATTGTAGAAATTCCTAGGTTTGGTAATGAACCTGTAAAAACATCAGTGGTACCAGATCCAATCGCTTCTAATGTTATTGACTTACCATTATCATTGACAGAAACAATTCTATTGTAAACTTCCTCACCATACTCTGGATTATTATATCTTATTATGGAATCTGTTTTAATACCACTAAAACCTCCACTGGCAAAGTTAGTTGCAGTTGCAATACCTAAACTATCAACAATTATTTTATTCACACCATTAGGTAAAGGTGATTTTTGAAGAACAGTTCTTGCAAAGAATTGTGGAAAATCTGTTATGCCTGATTGTCCTATAGATTTTATGTCCTCTACGCCAAATGTATTTACAGTTCCAACACCAACAGGAAACTCAACTCCATTAATCTCTAATATTTCATTCTTTATAAACTTACCAGATGTTTGTCTTACACTTAATACTCCACCAGGTGTTCCATTTGATATAGAAAATCCTATGGCACCACTACTTTTACCAACAATTAAGGATGATAAAGGTGCTTCGGATGTATTAAGAGTTCTATTTAAAATTAAATCAGTTTTTGTTTGAATATCATATAGATGCAAATCCCATTTAGTGGAATCATCTTTATACTCACTATCCTTTAAATTAAATCCATATGCTCTTGCACTACCAATATTTTCTCCTGCTGTTTGTCCATCAATTGTATAAGACTTAAAAAGTTCAACAATTTCACCATTTTTAGGAACTCCTCTTACATTATATACTGTCAATTTATTTGGTGATGTAAATGGTATTGTTACACTGTTTATTTTTTCAGTATCTCTTGGTTTTTCTACATCAATAATTGAAGTATATGGTTTATCTACTTGATATCCTTTAACATATGCTTTACCTGGTGATAGTTTAATTACTGCTAAGTCATCAGATGGAGTATTCCCTTGATCTGTTATTTGATCTTCGAAGAAAATACCATTACTACCGATTTTGTCATTTAATGAATTGTGAAGTGAGGGTATAAATTGTTTTGTTGTATAATTACCAGATTCATCATAAGTTCTTTCTGCGATATAGTCTTTTAGTAAATTATATCTAGTTTTTGTTTGAATTTTCTTTACTTTACCATCAGTTACACGGAGTAATTCAACAAAATCAGTGTCATCTATGTCAGTTATTAATTTTTTAGTTAATGAAAGAGTTATCTTTAATCTGTCAGCGCCTGGCGCAGCAAAATTGGTGAATCCTTTAGCATTATCATATAATGATGAATCATCTTTTGCACTTACAAAAGATTCTGTTACCTTCAATCCTACCCTGTAAGTAGGTGTATTAGTATAATAATCTAAAATTAATGTTTGTTGTGATACATTAACAAAATAACCTCTTATAAAATAAACACCTTTACCAATTGATGCAGCAGATCCTATGGATGTGGCATCTACACTAATCAAAGAAGCAAAATCTGTATTTGCTTGAATCGTTGTATTGCCATATGGTATATTTTCATCACATATAAGTGCCTCCCCATCTTCAAATGAACTTGTTTCGAAGTTATCATTTCCATCAATATATTTTACATATATGGTAATATCATCAATAGGATCAGTGGTTGGTAATGCAACTTTTTCAACTGTTGCACTTATATTCGATATTCTACCTGTGATAATTTTTCCAACAAGATTATTAATATAAAGAGATATATCTATTCCGAAATTTGTAGAGTTTAACTTTACTGCATGATATCTACTATCAAATACAATATTACCTGGTATAACAACAGATCCATTCTTAAATAAATGACTTCCAAAATCTTCAATTTGATTTTGCAAAATTGATTGTGAAGTAGTTAATTCTCTTGCCTGAACTGGAAAACCTGGATTAAATAATACCTTGTAAAAATTATTATCTGAATCGAAGTCATCGAAGTATGGACTTACATTTAAGTTTGATTTTTGTGCCATTTGTTTTAGAATTCCAGAATGATTTTAACGTCTTCTTTTTGCCTTGCGTCCCTTGTTAC
>VTLG01015467.1_pt1 | contig 11223 bp, 9 predicted proteins | sample 4694571 | NCBI WGS metagenome assembly VTLG01 (sample SAMN12604809, study PRJNA352737) | marine metagenome | biome: ENVO:00000447; feature: ENVO:00000209|ENVO:00000569|ENVO:01000036; material: ENVO:00002151; isolation source: viral sequences binned using virsorter ... | reverse complement strand
TGATGGTTTATCAACAATAACTGCACCTCTTGCACCTGTACTTAATTCTTGAATTCTAGCACCAATTGCAGCTTCTACTTCTTTGGGATTTTCAAGACCAGATTCGTGTTGCACGTTTGCAATATCACTCATTAATCTTTTAACTTGATCAACATTCATAGTTTTTAGTGCTTCATTCAATTTTGACATATCAATTTCTTTTGCACCTATATCAGTAAATCCAATCAAATCTGATGCACCAATTTCTCCTTCTTTTTTATCAGAGAATAATTTATTAGCTAACCACTCGGGCATTATATCTTTTGCTAGACTCTTAAAATCAAAATTTACAATATCATCAAACAAATCTCCAAACCACTTGCCAATTGCTTTTACTGCTTTCATTATCAAATCACCAAAACTGAACTCTTTACCAGCACTTGCAATCGCTTCTGATTCTTTATCAAATCCAAGAAGTCCAGCAAACCATGCAGTAATTCCTGTTACTGCTTTTACAAATAAATTTGGAATCCACATCATTATATTCAGTACTGATTTTAGTAAACCAGATGCAGAATCAAATTCAAACATTCCACTAAACCATTCTTTGACGGTGTTTACTATTCCTTTTATGGTTTTAACAACCCAACTATCCCCCTCTTCTTCTGTAGATGCCCAACTAAAGAGGCCAGTAAACCATCCTTTAACTGTTTCAACTACAGTATCAATAGTAGTCATAATCCAACTGACGCCCGGTTGTTCCTTTCCCCAAGAGAGAAGACTAGAAAACCATTCTTTTACTTTTATCCATGCACTTTCTACGAATGTCAAAAATGACCATCCACCTTCTTCAGTTGCTCCTGCTGCTTTACCCCATGCAAACAATCCTGTAACCCATGCAACTACTTTATCCCATGCTTCCATGACCGTTCCAGAAAGAGAAAATGATTCAGTTGCTGCTGCAGCATCATCCCATCCAAACAATTCCATTATCCACACGAAAGGTTTTTTCAACATATCAACGATAAAATCTCCTATTGTAAGCCAGGCACCAAAATATCCCGATAGTAAATTTGTTAATGCAGCAACTGGATCACTGAATAAGAGATTGAACCATTTATAAATGTCATCTAAGAATTCATTGAACATTGCAGAGAACGAAAAACTATCAAGGAACTTTTCAACTTCTTCAAATCCTAAGAATCCTGCAATCCAAGAAATACCATCTTTAACCAGATCCAACATTCCAAAAATCAGTCCATCAAGAATACCACCAAAGAAACCAATGATTGAATTGAAGAATGTTGCCATCATTCCTTCACTCTTATCTGCTGCATCTTTTGCTTCAAAGAATCCTTCTACAAGACTAATGATAACTTGTAATGGTAAGAATAATTTAGCAAAGAAACCTTTAAATATTTTAAAGAATTTTCCAAAATATTGACCAAATTTGCCCATGCCAGTGCCGGTTGATTTACCCACTCCAAGAAGACCTTTGACGGTATCAATTGGGCCGGTTATCAGTTTTATCCAACTTTTGATTTTTGTAAAAAATGTAGTAAATCCAGTTTTCATTGTTGTAAATGCTGTTTTTACTGGTTTCAGTGCTTTTGTGATTGAACCTTTTGCAGTATCAATCATATCAGAAATTGTTTTAAAGGCTTTATTTTGTGTAAAGAATGTTTTCATGGAGGTAAAAAATTTACTAACTTTTCCTCCTTTACCAAAAGTGTCGCTCAGCATTTTAGTAACATTTGGAAACATTTTTGAAAGTTTCCCTCCTATAAATTTAAAGATATTTTTCCACATATCTAGAAAACCTATTATTAATCCGGCGGAAGCCCCCAAAAGCGCACCAGATATTGCACCGATGATTGTTCCTATCAACCCTAAAAATGAAAATTCTCCACTATCTTCTTTTTTAACATCAACTTTTCCTCCTGCTTTTTTTGCACCTTTATCTCTTAATCGTTCTCTCCTGTCTTCTTCAGATTCTTGATTTCCTGATATAAATGAAAGATGTCCTTCAATGTCGTTTAATATTTCATTTGTTGAATCAAGAGACATTCCTTCACCGGCCGCAACTTCGCCTCCTGCACCTTCAACTGAAACAACTTCTCCTGCACCACCTTCACCCCCGGCTGCACCTTCAACTGAAACAACTTCTCCACCATTTTCTTTTTGTTCTTCTTTCTTTTCTTCTTTCTTTTCTTCCTTTTCTACTCCAATTGCTGCTATTTCTTCAGTAGATTTTCCTTCAAGAAATGCTTGTGTCTTTTTTTCTTTTATTAACTTAGTATCTTCTTCTTCCTGTTTTTCTCTTCGGCCAAATTCTTCTTCAATATCATCTTTTATTTTTTGAAGTCTTTCTTGTTGCGCCTCATATTCTTTATCTTTTGTATCAACAATAAGTTCTTCTTTAAGTGCAACTTCTGCCATTGCATCAATACGTTTTTGAGTAAGTCTATCCTCTTCTTCCCCTTTTTTCTCCTTGTCTCTTTCTTCTTTCTTTTGTTGTTTTCTATTTGTCAACCATCGTGTGAGGAAACCCATAGACAAAGTATTGATGAGTCCACCAATCGGCCCACCAAATGTGTCAGTTACAAACCCTTCAGCCCCCTGAACAATAGACATTCCTGCACCAGTGACTTGATCTTTAAGTGCAGCTTTAGTAGTAAGTTGGTCTTTCTCTGCAACTTTTAGATCTCCAGAAACATCAATAAGACCTTCAATTGTTGATCTCCTTGCTTTGGAAATATCAATTTGAGCTTCAATTTCAGCTTGTTGATCACCTAAAGTCCCTTTTTGTTTTTTAAGACTTTTAGTGATTTCTTTAAGGCTTTCAGTGTGTTTTTGTTCGGTTTTTTCGTCTGCCATTTTTACCTAGCGGTGTTTTTGTTTTTCAATTCTCTCATTTTCTTCTTTAATCCATTTTTGCAATAATGATACGTAAATATCTCTTTCGTAGGGCATCATATCCTCAAGTTCGGTCAAACTCCACTTGTGATGCTGAATCATTGCAAAGGAAGTCAAGTAATAATTCTCAAGTGAATTGTGACTCAGGCCTATCCGAAAAAAGAGTTTAATCCTTGTACAGTTGTTTCCTTTTTTTCTCCGCAAGTTTCACATTTATACTTAACGGTGTGTTTCAAAACTGGCATAGTATCAAAAAAATTTCTAATTAATGTAAATTGTTGAGTGTTTAAACTATCAAGAAATTCATCTAGTTCTTTCTCATTGAATGAACCTTTATCATGAGTTTCTTCTTCTGTAAAAATCATTTCAATACAATCTTTAATGATTTTCATTCCAGCCTCAGCAGAATCAATTTTATCAACATTACCCAGCTTATTCATGTCAGGATAACTCAATTTGATTCCAATATTATCATCAAGCATAACTTTATTTGAATGATCTTTAGTTTTTATAACATTCACTTCCTCTAAATTGATTTCAACTTGTGTAGAGTTTTCACAAAGTTCTCCGTTGTTTTTTGGACATCCCCAAGGTTTTACTCCAAGGGTTGCTTTTTCTCCTACCGATTTGGCTCGGAGTCTTAAAAACAAATACTCAATGTCAAAAGTAGGAAGTCTTTCTACATCAATTTCTCCCTCAATACAATTGTTAATAATTTGTTTGACTGCCGGAATCATTGCTGAATCTTCTCCAGCTTCCATTGCAGTCAATAGTATCTTTTCCTCCTTAACCAAAAATGGTCGGTATTTTATAACTTTCTCAGTTGACGGAAGTACCGCCTCATATACTGGAACGTTCAGTTTAGGTAATGCCATAATAGGTTCCTTTCATTGTTTATCGTTTTGGAACTCCCCTCAAGGTTTTCCATTGTGAATATATCATTTCAACAGATACTCTTGCAACTGAATTTTGAGTTGAATGATTAAGTTCAATTGAGTTTACTGATTTCGGATATACATCTTGATATTCCATCTCATTGGATTTTTTTCCATTTCTATCTAATGTTGTTACTGTCATAGTTCCTGTATAATGTTTATAATATGCTACATCAAATCCTTTATTTGAATCAACTATGAAATTATTCCATTTATCAAAATAGTCTTTTTCTCTATATGCATCTGTGCAGAGAAATCCTAGAGTAATAGGAGTATATACAGGAGCATTGTATGCTATTTCTCTACGTAGTCCGTATTGAAGATCCATTATTGTTTGTACATTTCTTCCTGCAAAAGAAATAGTTTCACACATTATATCTAATTCTGGATCTGCTCCTACTGATGTGGGATTAGTAATCTTAACTATAAATTTATTTGGACTTGCTAATCCACGGGCCGCAATAACGGAAGTGAATCCATCTACATTAAACGCTAATGCCATTATCCGAATCTCCTTTTACTGTCAGCCCAAACTTTTGTCCGGGCTGCTTTTTTAAATCTTTCTAATGGAAGAAATATTGCAATTTCTTGTTCCTTTTCTTCTATTGGAATTACTTTCTTTCTAATATGATCAAATCTATATTTTTTAACAGTTGGTTCTATTTCTCTTATTTTTGCAATTTTTTTCCAATTGATTATTCCTCCACCAATTTTCGCATGAACTCTATCCAAAAGAATTGCACGAAATTTCGGTTGGAGGTAATGAAAATTCAACCCTGTAAATGTATCTTGGTCTGCTCCTATTAACATTATCATTGGAAATCTATCATAATAAGGAAGTATATCTCTATATTTTGGATTATAATGATAACAATATAACTCCCCTAAACTGGCTCTTTTATGAAAAATCGCAGGGTTAATTTTGATTTCGGATTCACGATAGAATTTGTTGGGATTAGTTGCGCTGAATTTGTTTCTAAGTTCTCCCTTCAATCCTTTAACTTTATCGTGGAACCATCGTGCAGACCGTTTTACTTCTTGTCCTACTTTTCCAGAACGAATAGTATCTGATAATTTATCCAATAAATCTGCCATAATATAGTTATTTATCTGGTTGTAAGTGTTTTTCTGTCATTATTTCAAAAGTCCATCCTTCTACATCACATACCTTCTTTGCGGCCTTCCATTTTGCTTCATTGACCAACCAAGTTTTGACTGCTCGGTTATATCTTCTTTTTTTCTTTAAGGTTAGATTTTCAACCAGAAGTTTCTTTGGAGGTTTGGTCTGAATATGTGGTTTGACTTCAATGAGAGTCCATCCTTTAGGTGATTGTATTAGAAAATCGGGAAAATACCTATGTCTTTTATTGTCTATGGGAGAGATATAAGGAATTACGATTTCTTCACTGCTCCATTGAAGTATTTTTTTACTTGTATCACACCATTTCATGAATCGGAGTTCCATTAAACTACGATAAATAATATTAGTTGGATTCCCTTTATATTTTTTGGGATTCTTTATTTTAAATATACCTTTATAGCGTTTTCTCATGTCTGCAATAAATTTATCATATCCTATGGGATTAGGAGAATCATTACAAAACCATCATCATTATATGATGGTTGAATCATTTGAATCTAAAACCGCATTACACAAAGGGAAGAAAATTTCTTCTATTGCATTATATATTCCACCCAATTCTCTTACAACAACATTATCTGCAAACTATGAAGGATTGGCAGGTGGGGCTACGAAAGCATTGACAGGATCACGATTGGGAGGAAGTTTTATACAAAATATAGGTGATACTCTTGCTGCATCATTTACAGGTATGGCAGATGTATCAGGAAAACTTATTTCTAAAGCACCAATAGGAAAAGATATGATGGCAGCTGGTGCAGGGATGGCAGTAAATAATCACATGGCACTTGTATATCGTGGGCCAGGAGAGTTTAGAACTCATAGTTTCAATTTTAGTTTTTTTCCAAAAGATCCACCTGAAGCCGAAATGGTTAATAAGATAATTAATGATTTTAAAAATGGAATGTCTCCTACGTTAGTTTCGGTTTTGGGCAATGATGCTCCCAGATTAACTGCACCTTATTTTAAATCTCCCAGACAATATGAAATTACTTTTTTGTCTGCTGGAAAGAAAGAACCAAATCGCCATTTGTTCCAAATTAAAAAATCGGTGATACAGAGCATGACAATTAATCATGATCCTCAAGGAGTAGTTGGATTTCATAATGACGGTGCGCCAGTTCAGTCAACCATTCAATTACAATTTAAAGAACTTGAACATGTGATAAGTGCAGATAGTCCATCTGAAGAAGCACAGAAATTTGCAGCTGCAGTATCTGCTGCAGATCAGGCAACAGAAGCAGTAACTGCACAAGCAGAAAATGCAAAAACAGATCCGATGGCATTGAGGCGATCTGATTATAGATTGAAAGACAATATTTCATTGTTACAAGAAGAAGGATTTGGAATTCCTAATATCTATTCTTTCAATTATAAATGGGATACAAAAACCACTTGGATTGGAGTAATGGCACAAGAACTGCTGGATACTGGATATTCTGATGCTGTAGGTATAGATTCAGAAGGATTTTATAATGTAGATTATTCCAAATTAGGATTCCCAATGATAGGAGTAAGACAATAAATGGCAAACTATTTTAGATCTATTCCATCTCTAAGTTACGATATTTGGGGAACGGAACCAAGAAATTATCAGACTGCAACTAATATAATGAAACGTGTGAAGTTCAAAAGAGAGGTAATTGAAGATCTTGCAGACTATTATCCATATTCTATCAAAGACGGAGAGCGTCCAGATATTATTTCTCATCAAAAATATGGGACTGTTGCATATGCATATTTAATATTGTTGATTAATGATATTACAGATCCTATATTTGACTGGCCACTATCCTCACAACAATTTGAACAATATATTACTAAAAAATATGGATCTGTGCAATCTGCTATGAATACTACAAAATATTATTATCAAATAGTTCGTGCAGAAGTGGCAAAAACTGGAATAAGTGAAAGAATTCCAGAAGTAAAAGTTATTGTTGATGAAACGACATATAATTCACTTGATCCTCCTGTTAAAAAGATAGAATCAGTATATTCGTGGGAAGATGAACTGAATAATAATAAGAAGGAAATAAAATTAATTAATACTGAGTTTGTTCAGGATATTGATTATCAAGTGAAACAATTTTTTGCATCTACGTAATAATGGCTGATAATAAAGGATTACAAACAGGAATTGATAGCTCTGTAACTAGTAATAGAGATTATCGCTCACCAGTTGTTGCTGGTGATTTTCGGTTATTAGAAGCAACAATTCTTTCTCCATCCAATCCAGAAAATAAAGTTATTTTAACTTCGGCAAATTTATTTGTTCAGTTAGAATTGTTTGAGGATTTATTTTCTAATGTGATCAAGGGAACTTTTGTGTTTCAAGACACTCAAGGATATCCTGAGCTCATTCCAATAATTGGAGATGAAACATTACTTATTACCTATACTACTCCAAGCGGAGAAGGGACTAAAGTTAAACTTACAAAAGATCCTTCTGATGATTTAGATCCTCTTTCTAAGAGTGAAGAGGTATTCAAATCACGATTTAAGGTATATGATATCATAGCAGTAGAGACAGGAGAGAGACATAAGATATACAAAATATTTTTTGTAAGTGAAGAATATATTTTTAGTACCAAAATGAAAGTGAGTAAGGGATATAAGGGGAAGAGATATTCTGAAATAACCAAAGATATAATGAAAAAAATTAATAAAAATATTTTACACGATTTTCAGAAGAAATTATTCATAGAAGAAACGGTCACTCCACAAAATGTGATGATTCCAAATTGGACTCCCTTTGAAGCGATTAATTTTTGTGCATCTCGTTCTATTTCTGGTGAAATTCTTGGTAAAGATGCGGAATCGGCTGATCCCACAACTCCACCTATTCCAGTTGGATCATTGTTCGTTTTTTATGAAAAATTAGGAACAGGTTTCTTTTATCAGTCAATTGAAAGTATGATTCTCAATCAAAAGAAACAGAAAAATGTTCCAATGTATCAATATGTACCTAAATCAGCTGGAGGAAGAAGTGAGAATACGGCAGTTGGATTTTTTGCAGTTGATCAGTATGAAGTTAAAAGTTCTTTTAAGACATTAGAAAATCTTGGATATGGAATGTATGGATCTAAACTTATTGCATATGATCCTATTCGGATGAAATATGATGTAGTGAAATATGATTATTATGATAAATCAAATGATCCTACAACCGAATCTCATAATGATCAAACAGGATCAACTCAATTACACGAAAATCCAACTGAAAAAAAAGATGATTCACAAAGAGTATTTGCAAATTTTATGGCAACTGATATAGGAAGTGATAAGAAACAGAATAAAACAATAAGTCAGAATTCCGATTATATTGGATCAAATGAATCACAAATTAAATTAGCAACAACAACTAAAGACCATGATGTTTTGTTTATTGCACCACCAGATGATACGATGTATTTTGGAAAGATTTCAAAAAAGAAAACGTTTAAGGATCAAGAGGCTAAATCAAATCGGGTAGAAAATTGGTTGTTACAAAGACATGCACAATTACATGAATTTGGAAGTATAATTCTTGCATTTACTACTGCTGGAAATTCATCCAGACATGTTGGAGATTTAGTAAAATTTGAAGTTCCATCTACAATTCCTATGGATGATCCAACCACACCTACTGCTGGGACAAGTCATCAACTTTATGGTGGATATTATATAATTTCAAAAATACGTCACTATATTAATAAGGATGAATATATGATGGATGTTGAATTAATTAAAAATTCTTTTGCTCAAAGATTAGGTGGACAAAAGACTGAAACATCTACAGGACAATAATGGCATCTACAGAATTTTTTCAAGGAAAAGACGGATATATCTGGTGGCACGGTGTTGTAGAAGATCGTAAAGATCCTCTATTTCTTGGTAGATGTAGAGTTCGTATTCTAGGGTGGCATACTGAAGATAAATCAGAATTACCTACTCAAAATCTTCCTTGGGCACAAGCATTAATGCCGATTACTTCTGCGAGTCAGGTAGGAGTTGGACAGGCTCCAGTTGGCCCAGTTGAAGGAACATGGGTGATGGGATATTATCGTGATGGGGAACTTGCACAAGAACCTGTTATGGTTGGAACACTTCACGGAATTCCAGAACGATATGCAAGACAAAATACAGGATTTTATGATTCAAGATTAGATACTCCTGATAAGAATAGACAAGCAATGTCAGATAGTGGAAAATCTCTGTCTGGTGGAACTCCTGCTACTATGACTGCATTTCCTTTTCCTCCAAAAAATATTGAAACAGTTTCTGGCGGAGAAGTTAAGATAACGGAATATACGGATGTAGAAAGAAGATCTAAATCATTTTTACCTGGCCTTGCTGCAAATTCATGGGAACAATTTCAAAATCCAAGAAATATAAATGTTCCTACAACTTCTGTATATGCTCGTGGAGAGGATGATACTTCAACCAAAGTGAATACTACAGGTATTATTGCATTCAAGAATAGGAATCGTTTAGCAACAAATATAACATCGGCATTTAAACCTAATGCAGAATTACAGCAAAGAATTCCAGCTGGTGATTGGGATTCTATTAATAATGCAAGTCAGGATATTACAAAAATATCACAGCCCCCAAGTCCTTATGGTGCAAAATATCCATTCAATCATGTTTATGAATCAGAGAGTGGACACCTTATAGAAATTGATGATACTCCTTCAAAGGAAAGATTACATTGGTATCATCGGTCTGGAACTTTTACAGAATTTCATCCAAAAGGAATTCGTACAGATAGGACAATGGGACACCATTATAATATTGTGACAGGGAACGAAGAGACATATATTAGGGGAGCAGAGAAAAAAGCAGTATCGTTAGATTCAATTCAAAGTATAGGAGGAAAGGCTGAATTCGTTTCTGGCAAAGATATGAAGATTATGTCCGAAGCAGGAAATCTTACGATAGATGCAGGAACAGGAGTTACTACAGTTGCAGGAAATCATGTATTTATTGATGCAAAAAATGTATTAACCCTCAAGGGTGTTCAAATTATTCGTGATGATGATTCTGCTGTAGATGAAGTTAAGGGTGATTATGGACTTACAACTCAAGGAAAAACTGCAATTAGTGCAGGAGCAGTAGATATAGGTTCATCTGGATCTATGAGGGTAAATGCATTCGGGGGAAAATCTGAAACAATTGGAGGTGCATCGGAAGAAGTAATTGCAAATGTAGATGTTGCTCTTGGAAATTTAAATGCAAAATTGATAAAGGCTGCATTGGGAAAAATTGTTTTAGAAACGGTTGATGCAATTGCAACTGGTGGTATTCAATTGAATGTTGGGCCCGCAGGAGCAGCAGGAAAAGTTGAAATTGCAGCACCATTGGGAGATATAACTTTACAGACATTAACTGGAACAGGGGGGATTACACTACAAGCAGTTGTTGGGCCGATTTCTATTTCTACTCCAATGGCAGCAGAATTTGGGGGTGCATTAGGAACTACAGTAGGAACAGATGCAACTCCAATGACAGATGTTAAAGGAGTATCAGTAAATTTAGCAGGGTCAGGAGAACCGGCACTTCTTGGAAAAGCATTTTTGGATTTATTTAAGGATCATACACATCCAACACCAAATGGCCCGTCTGGCCCATTGTCTCCACAGTTTGCACCTAAATTATTGAAAACTATGTCAAAGAAAGTATTTTTGGGAGGATAAGATTATGCCCATAGTATCAGCAACATTTCAAGGAGAATTAGTAGGAATATTTGAAGTAGGGCCCGGAGGAAATCCATCTGGGAAACTTGTAGGAATGGATATTTCTAAAGCATATATGAATTTTGTTTCAACTGGAATGAATGCAGGAGGATTTCCATTTACTGCAATGCCAGGAACAGCTTCACTAGGATCTGCATTGGGAGATATTTTAGATAAAGAAAGTCCATCGGGTGCATTGACTGCACAGAAAATGGCAACCGAATTTGATTCTTGTCTTGCAACTTTTATGAGTGTAAATCAAACTGCAATCGTGACAACAGCAGGATTGCCGGGATTAATAAGTGAATTGGTAGATTTATTGAGTAAAGCAAATCCGTCTGCAACGATGTTTTGTCAGGGACTTGCAACTGCTGTCAATAATCATGCAATGTCGGCAATTGTATCTGGAATAATTCCGGGCAGTCCACCAATTCCCTTTACTGGCCCAATAAGTTAGGAAAATAATATGGATGTAGAACAGAAGAAAGCGGAGGTAAAGGGAGATATAGCAAGAGGGCCAGAGAATGTGGTCTTT
>VTLG01006728.1_pt1 | contig 11223 bp, 15 predicted proteins | sample 4694571 | NCBI WGS metagenome assembly VTLG01 (sample SAMN12604809, study PRJNA352737) | marine metagenome | biome: ENVO:00000447; feature: ENVO:00000209|ENVO:00000569|ENVO:01000036; material: ENVO:00002151; isolation source: viral sequences binned using virsorter ... | reverse complement strand
AATTGGAATCTCAAACAATGTCTGATGCATTATAAACGTATTTTCCTTTTAAATCCCATGCTGTTGTTAAATTTCCTGCAATAGAAATTCTATTTTCATCTATAGTATGTTCAGGTACAGAATGTTTTACATATCCGGGAAAAAGAACTAAATCTCCTTCTTTAGGATACCATGTTTCTCCCAAATCATCAAAAATTAAAGGAGCCGATCCGTCTGGTACCTTAACATAATATGTAAAAGAATATGGTGAAGGCATATGTTCATGAGGTACTGTATAATCTCCCTTATTATAAATGTTTCCCCATAAAGCCATAATAACCCAATCAAATGTAGAACCATCTACTGGGAGCCTATTTAAATGTGGCAAATGATTTACAACAACATCTACTCCTAAACTTCTAAAACTTTCATACTTAGTTAATAACCACTCTGTCATATCTGCCTTAACATTTGTTTTTCTATCCTGTGCATCTCCAGACTCTCGTATTTGTTTTTCAAAAAGATCATTGTCATGTTTATTTAAATTTTCTATGTATATAGGTACTTTTGATCCTTCTTTAAATTCTAATTCTATTGCTGGCATAATGTTATATTTCCTGATACAGAAATTCTTTCACCTTCACTCTTAAAGGCAGATACATAATGTCTTAACCAAGAAGGGAACATTACTATATCTCCAGCTTCTGGCATTTGACTAGCCCTACCAATAGAGAATGGTAGATGTTCTCCAAAATCAAAAATTAACATTCCAGGTCCTTCATTATTATGAACCCCCTTTATAGCTTCATTTTCTTTTTTTATACCCTCAGGAACTTGTAAAAATAATACAAATGATATATCACCTGTATGATGGTGTGGTGGATTATATTCTCTAGGTTTTTGAAAATTAACCCAAAGAGAATCCAATAGCCATTCCAGTTTTGCCTGGATCTGCTGCGGCTTACCTGTTGCTTGCTCAGTTCTAGTATAAATGTGTTCAAAACTATCTACTTTATAATCTTTTAATCCTTCAAGATATAAATTTACATATGGAGCAAATCTAGGTACAAACCAATCATTCCAATCTTCATACCAAAATTCTTCATCTATTTGGCCTGCTAAATTAGCTCTTGCATCCAATTGTTGAAATCGTCCTGTATCTTTTCTCTGTTCAATAGCTTTTTCTAATAACTCGGCTACTACAGCTGGGTCTTTAAACCTAGTATGTACGACATACGGTCCCCAATAAGAAAACCAATATTCTATAGATTCACTCATTCAACTTCACTGGCTTCTATATATAAATTTTTCAACAATCGTTTCAATTTATTTTTGTTTAAAGCCTCACTCTCAATTTCTTCTACATATCTGTCCAACATTGTCATTGTATCTTCACCTACATCTACAACATCATCTGCAATTTGATTTGGGTCTAGATCACTAAAATCTTCAACAATTTTTAATTCAAGAAAATTGCCATCATTATAACATCTATCAATGAATCTGTCAAACGTATAAAAATCATTTTTCTGGAGAACAAATATCTTGACATAACTATTTTCATATTCAGAAAGATCCATATTCAGCATCTCATCACAAGTATGGCCATCATCATAGAATATCTTTTTGAATAAGCGATTTGGATTTTGAAAAAACTCTACCTCTCTAGTTTCTGTATCTAGAATATGAAATCCTTTCTTACTATTATAATCGTTCCATGTAATCTCATACGGTGCACCAAGATATCTAACATGGCCATCATCCTGTTGTTTATGAAAGTGCCCGGAAAACACACGCTCGAATCGTTTGAAGTATTTACGTTCTATACCATCATCACAATAAACATTATCTAACATCTCTGCACCTTGTAATGGTAAATGTCCCATTACAAAATCTGCCTTAGATTTGGATATAGTTCTTAAACATTCAGCATAATTATCCGGAGCAATCCAAGGAGTCATCAATACATTAAGGCCGTCGAAATTTATTACTTCAGGCACTTCTTCATACAACTGTATATTATACTCTTTACAAGTAAGAGACATAGAATTTACTTTATTGGTTGTCTTATAGTAACAATCATGGTTACCTATTAAGACATGAAGATCAATGTCACGTTCCTTGATAGGATCAAAGAACATTTCTTTAGCTAGTTTAAGAGATAGGAAATTAGAATACTTCCTCCTATCAAAAGTATCGCCCAGATGAAGTACCGTTGTAATGTTTTCCCGATCAAGTATTGGGAAAAAAGTTCCTTCGTAGAATCGCCTCTGGAATTCAGCGAACGCCAAATTGTCATTCTTACCTCCGAAATGTGTATCTGTAATTAATGCTATTTTCATTTAATCTTTATCATCTGAACCAAAACTATATCTATCCAAATAATCTAGATACTGTTGTTGAAATTCAGCAGGGTCGTCATGCGCCTGTGTTATAATCATATCTTCAATATTTGATCGTTTTAGTAGCCGATCTTTTATTTTTGATTGCTTCTTTTCTCTAGTTATTCTACGAACAAACGCAAAATAAATTATCTGTGTAAAATATGCAAATGGATTTTTAGATTTTTCAGGATCAAAGTTATCAATATACTGAAGGCAATTTTCAATGCCGTCAGATATCATTTCTTCCCTATAAGTATAGTTAATAAAATTGGGTCGATAAGAGAGATGGTTTGCAATTTTTAAAAAACACTCCCCTATGTAATTTGTCACTTGAGGTCTAGATTCATCATTAGCTTCAGCTTCTGCAACTGTAGCCTTCCAATCAATCATTGCCTGTAAAAATTCTTTGTTATTTACATAATGTGGTTTCTTTTTCTTTTCAGTAGCCATTGGGTTCTCCATACGGAGGACCTATCAATGTAATACAGGACCAACATAATCATTAAACAATCCAATAATAACTTCACACGCATCTTCTAGATTATCTAGACGCCATGATGCATTATGTTTTATTAGGGGATGGTCCATTAAAAATTTGTCATCAGAAACAACGATCAATGGTTTTCTCAAGCCAATCGCCCAACCCATTTCGATAGTCGTACCATATGATGGTCGTCTTTCGTTCAACTCTTTAGGGAGATAAGCTAAGACTAGATCACATGATTCAGTATCTAACCAGTTTTTTGTTGCAATTGCTCGGGGATCAGACCACATTTTTTCTGTAGCACCATCTTCTGTATATGTCATTCCTTCTTTAATAGGTTCACACCTTAAAGGAGAAATTCCTATAATTCCATGTGGTAGCATACTAGTAACGTAATCACGCCATCCTGTTGCTTCTTCTTCTGTACACCCTGCTATAGGTCCAGCCAAGTATATATATTTTCTCATAATTAATGCCTTCGTTTTATATTTAAGACATCTACTAGCATACACTAATTAATGTAGTTTGTCAAGTATCTTTGGGCAATTCTGCCTTAATAAGTCCTTGAATAAAAGCCTGTGGTGTTATTTCATTACGGACAGCTGAAATAATAAATTCATGTATTTGTATTTCTTTTTCTAACCAAAATTTCTTTCGTTGAAGGTCTTCCAACTGTGCTACATATTCTTCTAATTGTTTCTGCTTTCTAACCTTTTGTTCTATAATATCCGTGATAGAAATTATTGTAGTTTTTTCCATAAAATGTACTTGACAAATTTAGAACAACATTATAAATAGGGTGTTAATGTAATTTAGACTTATCCAAAGGAGCAAAAGGTAGCACATTACTATCCTGATCTTCCAACTCAATTGTCATATCACCTGATTTAGTCTTTATATCTTTCATCTTTAGAGCAACTTCTTCCTCTGTTTTAGGCTGATGCTGCTCAACCACGTTCAATTTTTCACAAATGTTTTTATAATAATAAGTCACCTCAGGCGCCAAATTTGCCATAGATAATATTTTCTTTTTAGCAACAATAAATTGAGTGTCGTTTGTAAAATTCATCCAACGAGATAAGCCTGTTTGATTTACAATCTCTCCGACTTCCTCATTAAACTGCGTAGTTTCATTTATTGCCATAGGTCTTTCAATAATAAAAGCATCCTTATATTCTTGGACAATCTTACATACTACATCTTCACCATTATCCATTTTAATGACTTTAAAGGGGTTTGTGATTTGTTGATTTTCCATAGTACTATTTATGTAATTTTACCGGTATGATCTCGTAATTGAATTCTTCTTTATTGTAAATTTCAATACGCTCTTTAAAATGTTTTAAAGTATAGTTCTCTCTATTATTATAACTCAAATCATCGCTAATGTCAAATACATTTAGTACATTTTTATCTTCGGCCGTTCTTAATCCTCGACCGATAGACTGTAGAACTTTTATTTGAGATTTATACGGACTTGCAAAGATAATATTGTGTAATCGTTTTATATTAATACCTAAAGAAAATGTCCCATAACTTGCAACTATTATAGCATCATTTTCTTTTTCCACCAACTCTCTAGCCTTTTCTCTATCCTCTGTAGGTGTAGCTCCATGAATGAGATGTATGGATCTACCTTCACATCTATCAACAATCATTAAGCATAAAGGTACTAATTGCTTCTCGATGTACTGTGCAAGAACAAGTGTGTTACCTTCTAAGTCTCTTACTAGTTTAGAAATGAATAGGTTTCTTTGTCTATTTGTTGCTAGATATTCCATCTCCTCTTGATACGTTCTAGTCATTCTATTATCTTTAACATGATCTAAAACTATACAACTAATTTGTAGATTAGACAATTCACTTCTTTTAATAAGTTCTGAGGTCGTGGTAACTTGTTTACACCTGGCAAATAAACCTTCTAATACTAATTGATGTATCTCTGTGCCGTCTAATGTTCCAGTAGTGCCTATACGATATTTACAATCGAGGAGTTTTGTCATTATGCCCGTTAAACTTTTAGCTTTGGCTAAATGACATTCATCTATAAACACAGCTCCAAATTGATTAAAATACGATCTAGGCATCTTATAGATTGATTGCCATGTAGATATAACAACCTTTTTATCAGAATTTTTATCATATCCCGAATATAACTTATGACAATATTCTTCTGGAGACCAACCATAGTCGGCAAAGTCACCATACATTTGTTCTACTAAAGATGTTGTTGGTACAACTACAAGAATTTTCTTATCGGCCAGCAAATCGACATAGTACCGAATCAACGCATATATAATAAATGATTTACCAGAACCAGTAGGAGAAAGAATAAGTCCCCGATCATTATTAATGACATGGTGTATAGCATCTAATTGATAGTCTCGTACTTTTAGGTCTTTAGATATTTTATTAACAAATTTCTTTATTAACTCTTTATCTATATTTCTTGACGCCCAGAGTCCTTCTCCGTATTCGATTGGGAGGTATCCCTGCTGTTGGAAAAATTTTCGGATATAAGGAAATAATCCCACATATATCTTACCAGTAGCAGTATTGAATAAACGAATACGACCGTCCCACAAACGATTTCTAACCGACGGCATAAAGCTTGCATTTGGTACTTGGAAGGTAAAAAATTCCGAAAGTTCTCTAGCGATTGCCGGTTCAGTTTTAATTCGGAGATAGACTTCATTGAATTTTTCAATTTTTACTTCCATGGGCTCCCACAGAACCAACCAACTAGGCTCCTTCTAACTCCCTTCGTTACTGGGGTAACTCTATGCCAATAGTGTGGATGAAAGAAAACAATATTTCCCTGTTTTTCTTTAAATCTCTGTATATTACTTTGGTGGGCTGGACCACCCATCTCAATCTCTAACTCTCCACCTTCATATTCTTCAGGTTCGTTTAGCCACATTGTCATGCTATATTTTCTAATTTTTCCTTCCATATCCTCTCTACAATCAATGTGCCAATTATAAAATTGTCCTTCTTCATATACAGTATATTGTAATGCTTCTAAAGCATCAATATCAAACCCAAGCTTCTTATGTATTGGTCCAAACAAATGAACTATCTGTTGGCATATTTCATTTTTTGCTATCCAACTAATTTTACAATCTCTAGATTGTATATCAGGCGCAGCATTATCCACTTCGGCTTCCATAAATCCAGCAGCCTCTCCTTCTTTTATAACGTCACTTACAAAATCATTATTATTGTATTGTGGCGTTACTACATACCAGTCATTCTCCATGTAAAAATTTCTTCCATTCTATTGTGTTGCGGATAGTCCAATTTCTGGTATTGATCTCTTTCAACACTCGTTCAGTATATTCTACCATCATCTTTATATACTCTTCCTTTTGACCTATTTCTTGGTACTCTGAATCTGATTCTATATACATTACAACATCAGCCTTGAGAATCTTTAGATCGAAAGGTTTTTCTTGGTAAATTTCTGGAGGGGACTTGCCTGTATAATATTCCCACTTATCACGATAGAGAGATTTTCTTTCATCTCTTACCTTTTTTAATTGCAAGCAAAATTGTGTGTAGAATTTTAAATACTTGTTATGTATTTGTGGGGTCCTGATACTTTCAATATCAAGTTCGGTATCATCTATTTTTAAATCAACATCAACCATCTGTTGCAGTTCATCAAATCTCATTATATATCCTCATAATGTGGAAGGGTAGTGCCACCCATCATTTAGCTTTCACCTATTTTTGCTTCTACTAAAATTTGTAAGAAGATTAATTCTTGGGAGTGGACTTACCTACCCCTCCAGAAGTATTTATGCTTGAGTAAAGTCAAAGTAAGAATAGGAAAATGTAGCACTTGCAGTCAAATAAACAGCATCAGTGTCTTGCACTGAAAATTCTAAACCACTTAAAGCATTCGGCCAAGCATCTTTCAGCGAAACTCTAACAACTGGATTATTTTTATTACTTAAAACTGTTAATGCAATATCACTATATAACTTTCTATCACCTGTCAAATCAACCCCATCAGCTCTTTCCTGAGCCTTAAATTGTGCATGGGATTCTGGGAATGCTATACTAACCATCCAATCAAAAATTTCTTGATAATTTAGTAAGTTCTCATCAACGATGAATGTCATGGTAAAATCTTCAAATTCCATCTTATCACCCACCATTGCAATATCTGCCAATCTAGTAGGTATGGGAGTACCTGCTATACTCACTCCTGGTAAATTTACTCCAGTACAAAAATATTGTGCTAAAGGGAAATTTCCTAATGTAACCTGAAATTGACTACTTTGGCTATAGTCAAACGAATCAGGTTGCCTTCTTAAAGCGTCTATTGTAGCCATACTACTATTTATAAGAGACCAAACAAAAAAAGACCCCGCCGAAGCGAGGTCTTTTCAATGTACATCCTTATAATTATTATTATGTGAATGTTTATTACATTATGTTTGCAACTTGAACTCGTCTGTAGTATGTGTTCAGGTTCCCAGCAGCTGGGTTCGTGAGGTCAATTGCGCCGGCGCCATTCGATGTTGCGAACGGGTTAGCGACCATACCATAACGTGTTTTGAAGCCGATCTTCGGCTGGAAGGTGTTCTCACCAACGGCACGGACCATCTGCAATGGGACGTACGGACAGTAGAAAATACCAGCGTCATAAGGCGAAGAACCTCTATATCCAACAACGTAGAACTTTGTAGCAAGACTGTTGTTTGAATACGGATCTACATAAACCTTAAAGCGACCGTTAAGCACACCAGCAAACGTATTGCCTGTGTCATCGACGGCGAGGTTATCAGAGAGTCCACCGGACACGTCTAATAGACCAGCCATTGACAAAGCAGAAGCTACGTCAGAATCACATAAGATTACATTACCCTTACCGCGGCGTGTATCAATTGCGACTGCATTAGCATCACGTTCGATTGCAAACATCAAACCTTTGAATTTCTCAACTGACCAGCGACCGTTAGAGTCTGTATCAAGATCGAAAATACCAGCAGTAGTCGTATTGTATGCACAACCAGCCTTGGCTGTCGTGTAAATGGTACGTACCACTTCTCGGTTAATTTCTGCAAGGATTTCAGATGATAGAATGTTGGCTAACTCTGTTTCAGCATCTAGACCATGAATGGCTTTAAGATCCTGAGCAAGTTCCATTGTGTACTCAGCCTTGAGGGCACGTGAAACAGCTGTCACGGTTACCTTATCAATACTGAATGCCATCTCTGCAAAAGAGTTGGCTGCGGCATCACCCAAGGTCTCGCCTTGAGCAGTTGTTAGACCAGTTGCAGTTACGACTGCACTCATATCATTGAGTACGTTGTCACCTGTATGATCGACGCCCTGTAGATCACCTGCGGCATCTTCTGCCGAGAAATCTGTATCAGCTTGTGTCATAAAAGCTTCTGTACCAGCTTGGTTGGTATAACGTGACTTCATCGCAAAGATGAGGCCTGTTGGGCCGGACATAGGCTGGACACCACAAACGTCATAAGCAATCAAATTAGGCATTGCTCGGCGGATCAGAGAAATTAGAATTGGATCCCAATTTGCTACTTCACTGCCTGTATCGTTTGTAGGAGCTGCCTCTTGCAAGAAAGCACGATCTTCCGACATCGACCGTTCTTGGTTTTCCAGGATAACTGTAGTCACAGCACGCTTATACTGATCTTTGATCTCTGGGAGATCAGGATGATCTAGGACTGGCTGCCACTTTTCCTGTAGGTGTTCTGTGTTGAACATTTTTGGATATCTCCTTAATTTTACTTTATTATTATTTATAAAAATCTCTATTTCTGCAAAGTTCTACTTCTCTAAAGCTCGTCCAAACTTTTCAGTTTTCGAGATTGCAGTCATATAAGCAGCCATTGAATTACTCAAATCGCCCTGTTGATTATATACAGCAGGTGCTGCCTCAGCTTCGTCATCCTTCGAGAAAGCGTGTCGTGGGAAATAACTTTCCTTAATCGTCTGAAGTTTCTTTTTAAAATCATCAGAATCTTCATACTCTACACTCTCTGCAAGTCCAACAAATTTTTCTACTTCTGTATCTGCAAGATCAGAAGCTACGTCTATTAAAATTTCATCTTTTTCCATCTTAGCAACTTTCTGTGAAAGTGCAACATTAGATTCAATCTGCTCATTCAGCTTGGCTTCCATTTCGTCGGCCTGCTTCGCAGCAGCATCAAGAATGTCATACTTCTCATCAGGTACAGTAATGTTATGCTCTTCAAACAAACCTTTAAGAGCAGTAATGAAATTTTCTGTTATATCTGTTTTGAGTTTTTGCTCAATAGCAACTTCGTTGTTCTTCATCCACTCTTCCACAACGTAATTCAGATAGGCGTCAACCTTCTCTGAAGTTTCTGTGGCGTGTTCAGCAACAGCTTCAGTCAACTTTTCAGCATACTCAGTTTCGATTTTTTCAATTTCGTCACGGACTTTAGTCTTTACAGCGGCTTCAAAAATTGTTGCGGCTTTATCTTTGAATTCCTCTGAAAGGTCATCTTCACCCTGTATAAGGGCTTCAACGTCTTCCTTGACAGAAATATTTTTAATCTTTTCTTCTATTTCTTTCTTGGCGGCTTCTAATTCTTCTAGCTCTTTATCCTTCTTACCTTCCTCTATTTCGGCATCAGTCTTAATGGCTGCATTAACTCTTTCATACACGCCTTTAAGGTCTGTTGATTTCATACTGGAAAGTCCTTCTAGAGCTTTCGTTAGATCCTCAAGCATTTTTGCTTTGGTCATTCTGGCTTCCTCTAAAACTTCTCCTTCCGGGTCATATGACATTTTTAAATCTCCTAAATAGGCATCATCAACCTCGATTGTTCCATGCTTCTTAATAAGCTTTTTGTCTTTCTCGACATTATCAGCTTCTTTTTCTAGCATCTTATTTGCCTCTTTCTCAGCTGCTTTAGCATCTTTAGCTTTGCCTTTTAAAGTACCTTCGACATTGCCTTTACCAGAATCTGATTTAAAAAATATCTGATATGAAGCAGACCATTCTCCTAAAACTTCTCCATCATGGTCGATATCATCTCCAGCAGCAAGTTTTAGTTTCTCACCAGGAGTTGCTTGCGCCGAATTTCCTTGTGAAACTTTTGGTTCACTTTTAGCAGGATTCGTAGGTTTGGCTTTCTTGGCTTTATCAGCAGATTTACCTATACCAGAATCTTTATCTTCAGGACTCGTTACAGCAGGTCCCAAATCTTCAGAATCATCGGATAGCTCTGACTTTTCACCACCACCAGATTTCAAAGCTTTCGCCTTATCAGTAGGAGCTTTCATTTTTGCAACTCCTCCTACTTCTTCAACCTCATCAATCTGCTTGAGTTCCTCTTCAGTAAGCTCGGCATCAAGAAGCTCTTCCAGTTCTTTGTTTAACTCTTGTGTCATTTGGATAGACTCCTATATTCGTTTTTATTATTTATAAAATTTACAATTTAGATAGGAAATTTGCGAAAAGTTTTTGCTGTTTTTCACCAAGGTCTTTAGTTTTCTTCTCTAATGCCTTTCTATAAGCTTCTATTTCCATTTCTCTAACTATACCATTGTCCCAAATCCACTCTTTCCCTTCAAAAATACCTTCAACGAAAGCATTGGGGGCTGATGGATCTGCAACAATATCAGCGGCTGTTGCCAGATAAAAATCTTTTCTTACAACCTGTGCACCACCTTTTGGTTCTAATGAACCCATACCTCTTGAGGAGACACCAAGCATAGCGCCTTCATCTATGAGATTCTTTACAATCTTGCCATAAGGAGTATCCATGATCTTTGCCTCACCGATAAAATTCTTACCATCGGGATAAAGGTCTGTAATCATGTGCGATACTCTTTCAAGATTAACTGTAGGACCATCTGGATGACCTAACTCTCCAAATGCCCTCTTTTTCTGAATGAAATTTTTGTTATACCTACCAACTTCTTTTTCAAGAATGTCCATAGGGTATACACGACCATTGCGATTTTTCACATCAGCTTGAAGAAAAGTGCCACGAATTTTATAATTCTTTCCACCTTTCTCATCTGCTTCTGTGAGATATTCAATTTCTTCGATATGCTCGGATATGAGTTTCATTTTATTCTTCCTCTGGAACTTCCTCTTGTTTTTCCTGTGCAGTAAACAAACTTCCAGCAAATTCAGCTTTTTTCAAATCTAGCGCAACTTCTTTTTTTGTCTGCAAAATTTGATCAATACTTGCTTGAGCAGCAGCATTATTACCACCAGCAATTGCATCTACAACTGCCTTAATATCGCTGTCTGTTGTTTTTTCTGTTTCCATAATTTATTCCTCTACTATTTATATAAATGGGTCCTCTTCACCGTTACCACTCTCTTTTTCAGTCTTAATTTGTGCATCAAGTTCTTGC
>VTLG01001504.1_pt1 | contig 11223 bp, 5 predicted proteins | sample 4694571 | NCBI WGS metagenome assembly VTLG01 (sample SAMN12604809, study PRJNA352737) | marine metagenome | biome: ENVO:00000447; feature: ENVO:00000209|ENVO:00000569|ENVO:01000036; material: ENVO:00002151; isolation source: viral sequences binned using virsorter ... | reverse complement strand
CTCTTGGTGCTTTAAGATTAGCAGGAACTGGATATAGTTCTGCTACATTTACTGTTGATTCTTATGTTACTCAGACTATTGCAACTGGATCTACTGCAGTAGGGAGGGTAATTAATTATGATTCAACTACTGGAGTTTTAAAATATTGGCAAGATAGAACTCTTGCAGGTTTTAATACTGTTGGATCAGCAGTAACAGAACCACAGTATGGGTTTAATTTAAATGCATTTACTGCATCTCCTGGTACTGGAGGAAATGTTGAGATTACTCCATCATCTGGGTCTACATTAGAAATTGATACTGGGTTTACAGGTCTCTCTACCGTTCTAAATAATAGAACATATTATCTTGGTCAGAGTTTTACTGAAGGTATTGCTAATCCCGAAGTTAAAAAATACTCAGGAAATATTATTTTTGTTGATAATAGACCAGCTATTACTCGGTCAACAAACCAAAAAGAAGATATTAAAATAGTATTGCAGTTCTAAAAAATCATGCCACAGCAAACCAACTTAAATGTATCGCCATATTTTGACGATTATGATCCGTCGGATGATTTTTATCGGGTTTTATTTAAACCAGGATATCCTGTTCAAGCTAGAGAATTAACAGCTTTACAATCTATACTTCAAAATCAAATTGAAAAATTTGGTCAACATTTTTTCAAAGAAGGTGCAAAAGTAATACCTGGTAATATTGGATATAATCGCATTTATTATGGAATTCAAATTAATAATAATTATCAAGGAGTTCCTGTATCCGCATATGCTGATCAATTAGTGGGAACAAAAATCACAGGTCAAAGATCTGGAGTAACTGCTGTTGTTGATAAAGTTCTATTAGCTGAAGATTCTGAAAGAAATCAACTTACACTTTATATAAATTACCTAACTTCAAATATTAGTGATAATTCTACTCAAGTATTTTCTGATGCAGAAGAATTAACTTGCTCAGAAACAATTACTTCTGGATTATTAGGTAATACTGCAATTGATGTTGGAGCTCCTTTTGCCCTTACAATAGCAAATAGTGCTGCTGTAACTGGATCTTCTTTCCAAATTCAAGAAGGTGTATATTTTGTTAGAGGACAATTTTGTAGAGTAAATCAAGAAACTCTCATACTTAGTCAATATAGTAATGCTCCTGAAGCAAGGGTTGGTTTATTTGTTAATGAGGAAATAATAAATGCAGATATAGATGAAAATTTAAATGACAATTCTCAGGGATTTAATAATTATTCTGCACCAGGTGCTGATAGATTAAAAATCACTCTTAGTTTATTTCAAAAATCTTTAGATGATTTTGATGATAATAGTTTTGTTGAATTAGCAGTAATAAATGATGGTATTTTAAAAACTCAAAGAAAAGGTGGAGCGGGAGGTGCTGCTCTTGGTGGGTTTAGTGGAGTATACTCAAAGAATTTTGATTTAACCGATACTCTTGCAAGAAGAACATATGATGAGAGTGGTAATTATGATGTTAAACCTTTTGATGTTACTCTTTTAGAATCTTTAAATGATAATATTGGAAATAGAGGAGTATATAAGGCTGGGCAATTTACAACAGGTGGAGAAACTCCTAGTGACGATTTAGCATTATATAAACTTTCTCCAGGTAAAGCATATGTTAAAGGATATGAAATTGAAACATTAAATCCAACATTTCTTGACGTACCAAAACCAAGAGATATAAAGACATTACAAGATCAATCAATAATCTATAATACAGGACCAACACTTAAGATAAACAGTGTCTTTAGAACTCCTACAGTAGGTATCGGTAGTACATATGTTCTAAGTTTAAGAGATCAAAGGGTTGGTGTCAACTCAGAAACTGTTTCGGGTAAAGAAGTTGGTCTTGCTAGGGTATATGATTTTAGACTTGAATCAGGCACTTATGAAGTTGCAGATGCCGATAAGCAAAAAAATGAGTGGGATCTTTCATTATATGATATACAAACTTTTAGTGAAATAGAATTAAATCAGTCTATTACCCAATCTGTTCCTGCATATATTGAAGGAAAGCAAAGTGGTGCTACTGCTTTTCTTGTAAATTCTGTTAGTGCTGGAGTCGCTTTAACAGTATATGAAAAAAATGGAGATTTTATTACCAATGAGCAATTAATAATTAATGGTATTAATAATGGAAGAACTGCAATAGGTATCACTGATTATACCATTTCTGATGTTCAATCTGTTTATGGAACTGATGATAATACTGTTGGTCTTAATACATTTAGTGCAAATGTAATTCCTTCTACTTTATTTAATGTTGGGGTTGCTACTGTTGGAGTAGATAGTGGATCTTTAGGAACTAAAGTACAAAGTACTAATCCTAATTTCCCAGGCATTACTACTATTGGTAATCTTATTTCGTATAGTGATCTTGCTATATCAGAAGATCCTATTTTAGCAAGGGTAATTAGTGTAGATGCAACATCTGTCACAGTCGTAGGTGTTACTACAGTATCTGGAGTATTTAATGGTGGATTACCTACCCCTGCTTCTGGAGTTGCTTCCGATTCATATAAATCAGTAAGTGATTTAAAAGTTTTAGCAACTCAATTGGATAGTTCTAGTGATAATACATTATATACGAGACTTTCTAAGAGAAATATATCAAATGTTGATTTAACAGGTGCTTCTGTTGTTATAAGAAAAACATTTGCGGTTAATATTAGTAGTGGTAGATTGGAAACTCCTCTTCCTACAATAGACACCAATGAATCTTTTCAACCATTTACTCCAAAGAGATATTCTTTGATTGGAGCTGATGGCAAAACTCATGAGTTAACATCAGACCAATTTGATTTTGGATCTGGAAATACTTGCCAGATTCGTGGTTTAAGTGATCCTCCTGCTGCAAATAAAGGAGCAACTTTAATTGCTACTATTAAAAAGCAAAAACCAAAAGCAAAACAGAAAATAAGAAATGCTGTTAAGTCTTTAGTTGTTAATTATTCCAAAGATTCTGCTTCAGGAATAGGAACTACTACGTTGAATGATGGATTAACTTATGGTTCTTATCCATATGGAACAAGAGTTCAGGATAAAAACATTTCTGTAAATGATGCTGATATTATAGAAGTATTGTCAATATATGAATCCGCTGATACTAGTGATCCATCAGCACCTAAAATTAATCTTTCTTCTATTGTTACACAATCAACTACAACTAATGAATTGATAATTGGTGAACAATTAATTGGGCAAAATAGTGATGCTGTTGCTATGGTAGCAGAAAAACCAAGTGATAGTCAAATTACTATAATTTATCAAAATGAACATTTATTTAAAGAGGGAGAAACAGTACAATTCCAAGAATCTGGTTCTAGTGCAATAGTTTCTACTTTAGATTCTCCAAGTTTTGATATATCTCCAAATTTCTCATTTGTAGATGGTCAACAATCAACCATTTATAATATAGGTCAAATTAAAAGAAAATCTGATTCAGATGCTCCATCTAAAAAAATAAAAATATATTATTCTAATGGATCTTTTGATTCTGGGGATAATGGTGATTTTATAACTGTCAATTCTTATGATCAATATGATTATGGTATAGATATTCCAAAAATTGATGATATCTCCAACTCAGATATAATTGATATTAGACCAAGAGCAGGTCAAGTATCTTCTGTTTCTGAAGGTGATAGATCTCCTCTTGAATTTAAAGGAAGAAGTTTTAATACATCTGGAAATTCTGCTCCTAATATTCTGGCATCAGATGAATCTTTATTAACAGACTATTCATTCTATCTTGGAAGAATTGATAGAATATTCTTAAGTAAAGATGGACAATTCCAAATTAAATATGGAGATCCTGCAGAAGATCCCCAAAAACCAGTTCCAGTTGATAATGCTATAGAAATAGCAACTGTTAGACTTCCACCTTATCTTTATAATGTTGCTGGAGCTCAAATTGATTTCTTAGATCGTAAAAGATTTACGATGCAAGATATTAAAAATCTTGAGAATAGAATTAAAAATCTTGAGTATTATACAACTCTTTCTTTATTAGAAACTAATACAGCAAATATGTTTGTTGCTGATGGTGATGGATTAAACAGATTTAAGTCTGGTTTCTTTGTTGACAACTTTACTGGATTTAAAACTCAAGAGCAAGGAACTCCTATTAATAATAGTATTGATACAAAGAATAAAGAATTAAGACCAAGACATTACACCAACTCTGTTGATTTAATTTTTGGTCCTGTTGTGGGTAGAGATCCTAATGATGATCTTAATTTTGCAACAATTGAAGGAATTAATGTAAGGAAAAAGAATGATGTTATAACTTTGGATTATTCTGAAGTTGAATGGTTGAAACAGAGTTTTGCAACAAGGTCTGAAAGTGTTACTCCTTTCTTAATTAGTTTCTGGCAAGGAACTATGGAGATTACTCCATCTTCTGATACATGGGTTGATACTGCTAGATTAGAACCAAAAACTATTAATGTTGAAGGTGATTACCAATCTGTTTATAATAGAATGGTTGATAATGGTGAAATAGATGAGCAGACTGGATTTGGACCTGTAACATGGGGTTCATGGCAGACTACATGGACAGGAACAACAACTAATGATACTACGAGAGATACTACAATATCTAATCAAACTCGTGTATTTGGAATGGGTGGTTGGATTAATAACTTTAGTGGTGGATTTGGAAACCCTGCTAGAAGAATTAGAGAAACAGTTAATAGGGTTACTAGAGAAACCACAAGAACTACAACTCAACAAGGTATTGATAATAGAACAGGTTCTCAAACTTTAGTTACTGAATCCTTTGAAAGAACTTCAGTTGGTGATAGGGTTGTAAGTAGAGATCTTGTTCCATTTATGAGATCTAGAAATATTGAATTTGTTGCTAAGAGAGTTAAACCTTTAACAAAACTTTATGCTTTCTTTGATGGTCAAGATGTTACTAAGTATTGTGTTCCAAAACTTCTTAACATTAGTATGGTTTCTGGAACTTTCCAGGTTGGTGAAAAAGTTGTTGGGATGGATAATCCAACAGGTCTTAGTCAAATAACCTCCGATAGTGTACCAGGAATTACATTTAGGGTTGCTCAATCTAACCATAAGGAAGGACCATATAATATTCCTACTAAAGTGTTTTCTGAAAATCCTTATGATAATCAAACTTTACCAGCATCATATTCATCTACTTCAACAGTATTGAATATAGATACTTTCTCACTTTCTAATGAACCACAAGGTGAATATTTTGGGTGGATTGGAACGGGAATGATTTTTAGAGGTCAAAGTAGTGGAGCAATAGCACAGATTGTAACTACTGATCTTATTTCCGATATTGGTGCATTTTGTGCTGGATCTTTCTATATCCCCAATCCAAATAATATTAGTTTCCCAAGGTTTGAAGCAGGAAGTAAAGTTCTTACATTAACTAATGATCCAGAAAATAATCCTGATAATGCTACAACTGTCACTGATGAAACATTTACATCTTCTGGAACGTTAGAAACGGTTCAAGAAAATATTATTTCTGTTAGAAATGCTAGAATTGAACAAAGGCAAGAATTCCAAGAAAGAAATGTTAATAGAAGTCTTGGAACCGAAGTTGTTGGAAGTGATGTTGTTAGTGAAAATGTAAATCAAGAAATTATTGGATGGTATGATCCTCTTGCACAATCATTCTTAGTTGAGGATGCTAGTGGAATATTTGTTACTAAGTGTGATGTTTTCTTTAGAACTAAAGATGATATGGATATACCTGTGGTATTCCAAATTAGATCTATGAAGAATGGATTGCCTACACAACACGTACTTCCTTTTACTGAAATTGTATTAGATCCTTCAGAAGTTAATACTTCAGCAGATGGATCTGTAGCCACTACGGTTGAATTTAAAGCACCTGTTTATCTTGAGGGTAATAACACTGAATATGCAATTGCTTTGGCATCAAACTCAACTAAGTATAGTGTTTATATTTCAAGGATTGGTGAAACTGATATTTTAACTGACACATATATTTCCAATCAACCATACTTAGGTTCTCTCTTTAAGTCACAAAATGCTTCTACATGGGAACCAAGTCAATGGGAAGATTTGAAATTTACTCTCTATAGAGCAGAGTTTGAGACAGCAGGTACTGTTGAATTTTATAATCCAGAATTAACTAAAGGAAATAATCAAATTCCTACATTAGCACCTGATTCATTAATTCTTGGTTCTAGAAAAATAAGAGTTGGTCTTGGAACAACTGTTGGTGATAGTTATGAAATGGGTAATATTATTATCCAAGATGGGACAATGGCAGAAGGTAACATTGTTGGATCTGGAGGATCTATTACTCCTAGTGGTTTAAGTATTACAAATGCAGGTATTGGATATACACCTCTTGATGGCAATCAAACCTTCAGTAGTGTAAATCTAGTCACAGTTACTGGTACTGGAAGAGGAGCAGTTGCTAATGTATATGTTAATAATGGAGTTGCAGCAGCTGCTACGATTACTAATGGTGGAACAGGATACTCTGTAGGAGATGTTCTTGGCATTACTACTATTGGACTTTCTACTGGTGGTGATGGGACTGTTGGACGTAATGCTCGATTTAGTATTACTGGTATTGGAATGACCAACGAATTAACTATCGATAATGTTCAAGGTGAGTTTGTTGTTGGCACTGCTAATACTCTTTTCTATACAAATAGTTCTGGTATTAAGACGGAACTTGGATATGTTAATGGTGGAGATGTTCAAATTAGTTCTATTGATGTTGAATCTGATGGTTTGCATATTAAGGTTAATCATAAGAATCATGGAATGTATTCAACTCAAAATAGAGTTAAAATATCTGATGTACAATCGGATGTTAAACCAACTAAATTGAGTATTTCTTTAGCAACTGGTAATGAAGCTTCATTTAGTGTAGATGATGCATCTTCTTTTTCAAACTTTGAAAATGTAGGAGTTGGTACAACTAATAGGGGATATGTTAAGATTGGAAAGGAGATTATTGAATATAATAATGTAGTTGGAAATGTAATTAGCATTTCTGCTAGAGGTGATGATTCTGTAGAATATGCTGTAGGAACTCCTGTTTATAAGTATGAACTTGGTGGAGTTAGTTTGAAGAGAATAAACACAACTCACGGACTTTCAACTTCCACATCTACATCACCTACTGGATCAATTGGATTTGATTCTTATAATATCAAACTTGATATGACTGGAATTGGTACTGTTAATGATGATAGAAGTAATGATGTTGGATTCCCTAAACTATACTTAAATCAAACTAAGTCTTGTGGTGGATATGAAATAAAGGCAACTCAAAATATGCCATTTGAAGTCATTACTCCAATTGTTCATAATGTTACAACTACAGGAACTGCTTTGGGTTGTGAGGTAAGAACGACTTCTGCTACAAGTATTAGTGGAGATGAAACTCCATATATTGATGAGGGATTTGAATCTATTGCGATTGGTGAACCAAATTATCTTGATAGTCCACGAGCAGTTTATTCAAAAATTAATGAGGATGAAAAATTAGATCAAGTTGAGGGTAATAAATCTCTACAAATGAGATTAACTCTTGGAACTACTGATCCTAAAGTAAGTCCAGTAATTGATGGTCAAAGAGTAAGTGCTATTCTTACTAATAATAGGGTTAATAGTGTAGTTAGTAATTATGCTACAGATAATAGAGTGAAATCTATTATTGATGATCCAACTGCTTGTCAGTATGTTACAAAGGAACTTCAAATAGAAAATTCTGCTACTTCTATTAAAATAATATTATCAGGTCATGTTAATTCAGATGCCAATATTAGAGCATTCTATGCAGTTGGAAATGATGGTGGATTTGAACCTATATTTACTCCTTTCCCTGGATATAATAACTTGAATAGTAGAGGAGAAATTATTACCGCACAAAGTAGTGATGGATTATCTGATTCATTAGTTATTCCATCAAGTCAATATGGTTTTGGTGATAATGCAAACTTTAAAGAATATACGTTTACAGTGGATAAACTACCTTCTTTCAGATATTATAGAATTAAACTTCTTTTAACATCAACAAGTCAGGTATTTGTTCCAAAAGTTAAAGATTTACGTGTAATGGCTCTTGCTTAATATGGAACATTACAATATTGAAGGTCATAAGGATCTAGCAAGGGATCCTAATACAGGGACAATAGTTAATGTAAATTCTTTGGATTATCAACATTATGTTTCATCTCGTAATGCAAAAAATTTAAAAAATGAAAAAGTGGAATCTATGGAACAAGATCTTGATAATCTAAAAGGTGAAATTAGTGAAATTAAATCTCTATTAAAGGAACTGGTCAATGGCAAGTAAAAATTTAACATTTGACCCATCTGCAGGTGTGCCATATGCTGCTAATTTAGCACTTTATACTGGCACAGATTTTAAAACTACTTTTAATGTAGTTGATACATCGGATGTTGCTTTTGATTTTCAAGGATTAACTACAACATCAGTTTGGACAGGATCTGCTCAAATGCAGAAGAGTGCAGGTGTGGCAGCTACTACAGTTGCAGCAGGAACTTTTACTGTAGGATTCACGAGTGCTGGTGGTGGTATTTTTGAAATATCTATGGGTTCTACAGCAACTACAAGTCTTTCAGAAGGAAGATATGAATATAATGTTTTAGTAAGTTCTGGAGCATCAATCTATAATATAGTAAATGGAAATATTCTAGTTTATACTGGCATAGCTTCAGCACCATAAATACATCAAGGGGTAATTGTATAAATGGCATCTCCATCAAGTAGATCAGAATTGGCAGATTATTGTAGAAGGCAATTGGGTGCTCCCGTGCTGGAAATTAATGTTGCTGATGAGCAAGTAGATGATATTATAGATGATGCAGTTCAATACTTTCAAGAAAGGCATTTTGATGGTGTTTCACAAGCATATTTAAAATATAAAATAACTCAAGATGATATTGATCGGGGCAGAGCTTCGATGCAGGCTGGTAAAAAAATTACTGGTATATCAACTACTAGTGCGGAAGTTAATATTGTAGGAACAGCAACAACTTTTAGTTATTATGAAAATAGTAACTTTTTACAGATTCCTCCAGAGGTTATTGGTGTAACAAAAATATATCATTTTGATGGTACTAACACCATGACAAACAATATGTTTAGTGTTAAATATCAAATGTTTTTGAATGATATTTACTATTGGGGTAGTACTGAATTATTGACTTATGCGATGACTAAAACCTATCTTGAGGATATTAATTTCTTATTAACTACTGAGAAGCAAATAAGATTTAATAAAAGAATGGATAGGTTATATCTTGATATTGATTGGGGTAGTGTTTCTAAAGATGATTGGTTAGTTATTGATTGTTTTAGACAACTTAATCCTGATGATTATAATAGAGTATGGAATGATTCATTCTTAAAGAAATATACTACTGCTTTGCTAAAGAGGCAGTGGGGTCAAAATTTACTTAAATTTCAAGGTGTTAAATTACCTGGAGGAGTAGAGTTGAATGGTAGACAAATCTATGATGATGCAGAAAAAGATCTAGAGATCATCAGAGAACAAATGTCTAATACTTATGAACTTCCTCCACTTGACATGATAGGATAATGGCACTTAATCCGTTTTTTCAACAAGGTGCAAGATCTGAACAGAACTTAGTTCAGGATTTAATCAACGAACAGTTGAGGATGTATGGTGTTGAGATACATTATCTTCCTCGTAAGTATATGAGTGAAAAAACGATAATAAGAGAAGTTGTACAATCTACATTTAATGATTCATATCCTTTAGAAGCATATATTGACAACTTTGATGGTTATGCAGAGAATCCTACATTATTATCAAAGTTTGGTATTGAACAAACAAATGAAGTAACTCTGGTTATTTCTAGAGAGAGATGGGAAACTTATATTCAACCATTACTTAAAAACGAATCTAATGTAAAGTTAACTACCCGACCTAAAGAAGGGGATTTGGTTTATTTTCCACTAGGTGATCGTTTATTTGAAATTAAGTATGTAGAACATGAGAAACCATTCTATCAACTTCAAAAGACATATGTATATACTCTGAAGTGTGAACTCTTCCGCTACGAGGATGAAATTATTGATACTGGAGTTTCTGAGATTGATGATGTTCTTACAGGTGATGAAGTAGATGGAACTTCAGAAGACGGTATTTCTACACTTCTCGGATCATCTCAAACTCTTACCCTTGTAGGTACTGGAGCAACTGCTACTGCTGAAATTGGATTCAATACTGAAGGATCTATTAGGTTAATTAGTCTCAGTAATAGAGGTGGTGGATATACTGCTGTTCCAACTATAGGTGTCAGTTCTGCCCCTGTAGGTGGTGTAACTGGTATTCTTACTGCTACGATGATTAGTGGTATTAATGTATGTAATTTAAATATTAGTGATAATCAAAAATCTGTTCAACAGGTTGTTATTACAAATCCAGGTGCTGGATATACTCTTGCACCTGTACTCCAAGTAACTGGTGGAGGGGGTTCAGGTGCTGCTGGAACCGTCTTTATAGGTGATGGGGCAGTTGGTATTGTTACACTTACTGACGCAGGTTCTGGGTACACTACAGCACCTACTGTAACTATTACTGGACCAGGTGCAGGAGGCACTACAGCTACTGCTGAAGCAGTCGTGAGTGCTGCTGGAACTATCTCAGCAATTCATATTACAAATGCTGGTTCTAAGTATACCTCAAGTCCTACAATTACAATTGGTAATCCTTCACTTAACAATAGTGGTAATTACAAGTTTAATGAAATTGTCACTGGATCTATTACAGGTGAAACAGCGAGAGTCAGAACATGGAATGCTACTACAAATGTTCTAGAGGTTGCAAATGTTTCTGGAATGTTTAGTATTGGAGAGACTTTAACTGGTGGAACTTCTGGTGCAGTTCATGCATTAAGAGTTGTAAGTGAAGATCCTCCAGAGGATGGATTTGCTGATAATGTTAATATAGAATCGGCTGCGGATGATATTCTGGACTTTAGTGAACAGAACCCATTTGGAATTCCATAAATATAAGATACTAGGACTCTAAAAAATGTTTGAATATTTTTATAACGAAATCTTGAGGAGGACCATTATTGGTTTTGGTACTCTATTTAATGGCATCTCTATCAAACAGGATGGATCACCATTAAGAGTCCCTCTTGCTTATGGACCTACTCAAAAGTTTTTAGCAAGATTAAATCAATCACCTGATCT
>VTLG01010802.1_pt1 | contig 11224 bp, 16 predicted proteins | sample 4694571 | NCBI WGS metagenome assembly VTLG01 (sample SAMN12604809, study PRJNA352737) | marine metagenome | biome: ENVO:00000447; feature: ENVO:00000209|ENVO:00000569|ENVO:01000036; material: ENVO:00002151; isolation source: viral sequences binned using virsorter ... | reverse complement strand
CAAGCAATAAAAAAAAGAGCTTCTGGTCAGAACAAATCCAAAGCTTGGCAGTTCTATAAAAAAGCTACGAAGAAAAAATCTAGTGATCTGATCTTGGCTGCTCTTAATTCAGCTATTAAAGACCAGCGAACAGTAGAGAAAAACGGTGGGTATGCTGTTTGCTTCCCTAATTGTTTCCGCTGGTTACGGGATGAGTCTTATGAGACTTTTATTGCTGTGGACAAGTCTGATACGATTAAAAAGAAAGCACCAGCACCTTGGGCAGTCGATGCCCCTGCTGGTCAACCATTTTAAATCCTTGCTTAATGGCTATTTATCACAAGCGGTCTGCTTTTGACCGTGACCTCACTTTTTACGCTCCTACTGCTAATTGTTACGCCTGTTACGACTCTGGTATTGTTTCTAATTCTGATGGATTGGTAAATAATTATTTACCTGATTACGATAAAAATAACAAAGGCAACCGACAAGGTGGATGTGATTTAGCCTTAATTTGTCATTGTCAAGCTGCTTATTCAACAAGTTCTCCAGATGGTAATGAAACTAAATCTGGTTTCAGAACAGGGCATGGAATTTATGCAACTGAGTCTCCTACTGGTGGTCTTCAATCTATAGGATCAGAATTAGACAAAGAAAGAACTAGAGAAATTCATTCAATTAGAAAAGAGAATTGGAAAAAGACAACTGAAGAAATGAATCAGATTAGAGTTGATATTGCTAAAGGAAAAAAAGTACCAACTCCTTGGTATATCGCTGAAGTAAAAGAACAATTAAAAACACTTCCAGACTTATTCTCTTTCCCTTCAGAAAAGAAAGGTGAAGAAGCTCTTGCCTCTATGTCTAAAAAAGATGCATAAAAATATATCTAAACGGCAGCAACCTGTTATCGAAAATCTACAACATACTTTAGATCAAGCCAAAACTATTGCTGCTGCTATCTCTGACAATGCTATTGAAGAACAAATTCCAATCCCTGTTAATACGCTCGTTTCACTCTCTGATGAACTTTTTCGCATTAGAGCTTATCTTGAGACAGCAAATGAAATCCCTACACCCCTTTCCAAAACTTTATGACCTCAATTAAAGATCTTAAAAGTGATCATAAAAATGCACGTAAACGTACTGATCGGTCTGCAACTTTAATTGAAGAATCTTTAAAAAGATATGGTGCTGCTCGATCAATTGTTATTGATGAGGATAATCGTGTCTTAGCTGGTAATGGAACGATTGAAGGTGCTAAGGCAGCAGGACTTGAAAATGTAAGAGTGATTGAAACTGATGGTGATGAAATTATTGCTGTTAAACGAAAAGGCTTAACTGAAGAGCAAAAAGTTGGTTTAGCTCTTGCTGATAATAGATCAAGTGATTTATCAGATTGGGATGCTTCAATGATTCATCAGTTAGCTATTGAACATGACATCTCACCTTGGTTTGAACCAGAAGATTTAACAGAAATGATGGGAGATAGAGATGACCCTACAGTTCCTGATGATTTCAAAGAGGTTGATGAAGACTTAGAAACAGAACACCGTTGTCCTTCTTGTGGATATGAGTGGAGTGGTAAAGCAAATTAAAAAACCCCCGTATTCAGTCCCGTTAATGACTGAAATTGAAAATTTACCTTGGAATGGATTTAAGGTTGCTTCTACTTTTTCTGGTTGTGGTGGTTCCTGTCTTGGTTATCGAATGGCTGGTTACAAAGTTGTTTACGCTAATGAATTTATAGAATCTGCTCAACAAACTTATAAGGCTAATCATCCAAATAGTTTTTTGGATACTCGTGATATTAGAAAAATTACAGCAGAGGATGTATTAGAAAAACTTGATTTAAACTGTGGTGATCTTGATTTATTAGATGGATCACCTCCTTGTGCAGCATTTTCTACTGCTGGAAAAAGAGAAGCAGGATGGGGTAAAGAAAAAAAATATAGTGATACAACACAACGAGTTGATGATTTGTTTTATGAATATGCTCGTTTATTAAAAGGACTTCAACCTAAAGTTTTTGTTGCTGAGAATGTCGCTGGTTTAGTAAAAGGAACTGCAAAAGGTTATTTCAAAAGAATTTTAAGAACACTTAAAGAATGTGGATACAATGTTAGATGCAAAATTCTTGATGCTCAGTGGTTAGGTGTTCCACAGATGAGACAAAGAACAATTTTTATTGGTGTCAGAAATGACTTAAATCGTGACCCCTCTCACCCTTTACCTTTGCCTTATCAATATTCTGTGGGTGATGCTTTATTAAATTTAGATGCTCCTATTGAAGCTCAGTTTTTAAATAAAAACACTGACACTTATAAATATTGGCAAGATTGTAAACCTGGTGAATCTCTTGGTGTTCCATATCAAAAACTTACTGGAAAAACAGGATTTTATACACACGTTAAACAATCACCTTTTCGTATAGCTAATACGATTTTGCAAGGTGCAAACCAGCTTTATCATTGGTCTGAACCTCGAACTTTTTCAATTTCTGAATTAAAAAGGGTTGGTGGCTTTCCTGATGATTTTAAATTAGCTGGATCTTTTTCTCAGAAATGGGAAAGAATAGGACGGGCTGTACCACCGATAATGATGGCTTCTATTGCTAAAACTATTCATAGAGATATTCTCAGCAAAATATGAAGATTCCTTCAAATTGGACTTTTGAAACATCTTCTGTTGCTAAAGGTTTTGATCGACACGTTCGTGAACAACTTCCTTGGTATGAATTAGCCACTAACGCAATTACACACGTTGCAAGACATTACATTCCTGAAAATGGACTTGTTTATGATTTTGGTGCAGCAACAGGAAATATTGGTCGAGCTTTAAAACCTGTTCTTGAAAAAAGAAATGCAAAACTAATTGGCATTGAACCTTCTCAGTCAATGATTGATATTTATGATGCCCCTGGAGAAATTATTTGCTCAAAAGCAGAAGAAGTTGAACCAAAAGAATTTGATTTGGCAATCCTTTTTTTAGTTTTAATGTTTGTTGAACCTGCAAAACGAATTTCTTTAATGGATAAACTAAGAAAAAATTGCAAAACAGGAGGTGCCATTATTGTTTTTGATAAATTAGAACCTGTTGGTGGATATGCTTCCACTGTTTTTTATCGTTTAACCCTTGCAGGAAAAAAAGCATCTGGCACTTCTTCTGATGAAATAATCGAAAAGGAATTAAGTTTATCTGGTGTACAACGTCCTATAACAGAAAAACAACTTGCTGGACCTTTTTTACAGTGGTTCAGATTCGGTGATTTCTCTGGCTACTTAATTGAGAAATAAATCTAATGGCAGCTAAAGAATCAACACAAGCTGAAATTGAGTTAAGAGTTGCTCGATTTGCTCGCATTATTGCTAATGGTGGCAGGCGGTCTGACTGTCTGCGATACGCTGCCGAGAACTGGGGGGTGTCACCAAGGACTGTAGATAGCTACTTAGGCAAGGCTAGGGAGCAAATCAAGAGTGATTGGGATATAGAGCGACCCCAGATGATCGCTGATCTTTTGAGCCAATGCAGCACCTTACAGATGGAAGCTAGAAGGGCAGGCCAATATCACATTGCTCTTGGTGCTATTAACACAGCAGCAAAATTAGCTTCCCTTTGCTCTTGACGATTCTTTTAACAGCCAAACAAGGTCATGTTTTATTCGCTGCAGATCGAGCAGATGATTTTAATGTTGAAAAGACTTTAGAGAAAATAAAAACAGATTTACATCCAGGGCAATTAGCTTTTGTAGAAGATGAGTCAACAGAAATAATTGGATTATCAGCAGGTTACGGAGCAGGAAAAACTAGAGCGTTATGTGCAAAGACAGTACATTTAGCTATGTCAAATCAAGGTTTTATTGGTTGTGTAATGGAACCAACAGGACCATTAATTCGAGATATTTGGATGACTGATTTTGATAATTTTTTAGAAGATTATGAGATCCCTTATACATTTAGATCATCTCCTTTGCCCGAATATATTCTTCATTTACCTAATGGTGATACAAAAATTCTATGTCGATCTTTTGAAAACTGGTCAAGAATTATTGGTTTGAACTTGGCTTTCGTATTAACTGACGAAATTGACACAGTTACACCAACTATTGCTTCAAGAGCTTTTCCAAAAATTCTTGGTCGTTTACGGTCTGGGAATGTTCGGCAATTTGCAGCAGCTTCAACACCTGAAGGATTTCGGTGGATGTGGCAAACATTTGGCTCTGACGAAGCAAAGAAACGTCAAGATCGTAAGTTAATAAAAATGAAGACAACGGATAACCCACATTTACCTCAAGACTTCATTGAACGGTTAGAGGCCAACTATGATCCGAGTCTCCTACAGGCATATTTAAACGGTGAGTTTTGTAACCTAACAACAGGGCAAGTTTATGATCGATTTAATAGAAAACTACACGTAACTGATAGGAGATTTGATTTTGATGAAGAGCCATTACGTATTGGAATTGACTTTAATATTTCCAACATGTCTGCGGTTATAGGGGTGCGTACTGGTGAAAAGCTAGTCATAATTGATGAAATTACAGGAGCACATGACACTGATGCTCTTGCTAAAGAAATTATTCGTAGATACCCAAATCGACGAATATTTGTTTATCCAGATTCTTCAGGGGGGAATCGTTCAACCAATGCAGCACAAACAGATATATCCATACTTGAAAGTTATGGATTCACAAACCAAAGCCCAAAAGCGAACCCGCCAGTTCGAGATCGAGTCTCGGCTGTCCAAGCTCTTTTGGAGAACGGACAAGGACAAATACGATTGGAGATTGCTTCCTGTTGCAGACGCTTAATTGAGTGTATTGAATTACAGAGTTATACAGAAAAAGGTGATCCTGATAAAGAAGCAGGATATGATCACGCTAATGATGCCTTAGGTTATTTGGTTTGGCGTGAATTTAATCCTTTATATGCAAGAGCAGGAAGAGGAACAGGTATTAGGCTGTATTAAGACTAAACTGTTCACATAGCGTTGAGGTTCCATCGTGTATAGCGGTTACAACTACTACAGTCGTGATAAAGCTGGTACAGAAACTTTTGTAAATGATCCTAATGCGGCTTGGCAAATACAAGAGCCTCATTGGATTCTTATTGAAGATTTAATGGGTGGCTCTTATGAGATGCGTAAAAAGCATAGAAGATATTTGCCGCAAGAGCCTAGAGAATTAGATGAGAGTTATGACAACAGATTAGCTCGTTCGGTTTGTCCTCCTTTTTATCAACGTCTTGAAAGAATGTTGGCTGGAATGTTGACAAGAAAGCCTGTTCGTTTAACTGATGTTGCTGATGTCATTCGAGAGCAATTATTTGATGTTGACTTACAGGGAAATGATCTCAATGTATGGACTTATGAAACAGCCAGAAAAGTAATTAGATATGGACATTGTGGTGTTTTAGTTGATGCTCCTGCTGCTGGACAAAATGGAAGACCATACTGGGTGACTTATTCGCCAAGGGAAATTTTAGGATGGAGAACAGAGCTAGATGATGGTCAGCAAAAATTTAGTCAACTAAGGTTACTTGAACATGTATTTGAGCCTGATGGTTTATATGGTGAAAAAGAAGTAGAGCAAGTTCGTGTTTTAACTCCTGGCAAATTTGAAATCCATAGGAAAGATTCTGAAACTGGTGACTATAAATTATTTGATGAAGGTGTAATGAGTTTGCCTGAGATTCCTTTTTCTGTCGCTTATTCCAATCGAATTAATTTGATGGAGTCACGTCCACCAATGGAGGACATAGCAGAATTAAATTTAAAGGCTTATCAAGTCCAATCTGATTTAGATAATCAACTCCATATATCAGCCGTTCCAATGTTGGCTTTTTATGGTTTCCCTCAATCAGCAGAAGAAGTTAGTGCAGGACCAGGAGAAGCAATTGCCTTTCCTGCTGAAGGTCGGGCAGAATATATTGAGAGTAAAGGTACAAGTTATAACGCACAATTCCAAAGATTAGAGCAATTGTCTGGTCAAATAAATGAACTCGGATTGGCAGCAGTTCTAGGGCAAAAGCTATCCGCAGAGACAGCAGAAGCAAAAAAGATAGACCGATCACAAGGAGATTCAACAATGAAAGTAGTGGCACAGCAGGTACAAGATATGATTGATAATTCACTTGCTTATCATGCTCAATATTTAGGAAGTAATGAAGCTGGTAGTAGTTTTGTTAATAGAGATTTCTTAGCATCAAGACTTGATCCTCAAGAGATTCAAAGTTTGCTTTCTCTTTATACTGCTGGAACTATTACACAGAAAACTTTATTAGATCAATTAACTGAGGGTGAGGTATTAGGAGATGAGTTTGACGTTGAAGAAGAATTAGAAGCTACTGAAATGGGTGGTTTAATTGATATGCAACAACCACAAGAGGAAGTTAAAGAAGAGATTCCTACAGAATCAGCAGAGCCAGAAGATGAAGCTGCTTAATAAATGCCAACACTTGCTGTCCCACAAATAACGGATGAAGGCACTCCAGCCGTTCTATTTAGAAATGCTATTGACCTGAATAGGTATAGCAATAGTGTTTCTCGACGGATAATTAATGAATACAATAATATTATTGTTGAGGCTGCTAATCAATTAAAAATATTAGAAGGATCCGACAGTTATAAAGCTCAGAGACTTAGAACAATTATTGCTCAAGTAAAAGAAAGTTTGGCTACTTGGGCTGGAGATGCAACAGAAATAACTGCAAGTAATTTACAAGGTTTAGCAATATTGCAAACAGAATTTATAGAAGAACAATTAAAGAAGTCTTTACCAAAAGCAGCTAGAAGTATTGTCAGAACAGTTGAAGTAAGTCCACAGTTTGCACAGTCTGTTGTAACGACTGATCCAACTCAATTAAATTTAATAACGCTTCAGCAAGATCTTTTCAAGTCAGTTACAGGTGCTCCAGAAACTTACAGTTTGACTGCTGGTCAAGGTGCAATTATTACGCTGCCTGATGGAAGAACTGTTGCAAAAGCTTTTCAAGGAATAACTACAGCATCAGCAGATTTATTGGCAAAGGAAGTAAGAACGGGATTATTACAAGGACAAACAACAGACGAAATAGTAAGGAAATTAAAAGGTCGCTTATTGTTTAATCAGAAAGGAAGTGTTAAACAAATAGCAAAAGCAGGTGGAAGTTTAACGGCTGCAACAAATAGACAAGTTACGGCAATTGTTAGAACAAGCATTAATCAGGTTTCAAATGCTGCTAGTCAAAATGTTTATAAATCAAATAGTGATATAACTCAGAAATACAGATATGTGGCAACGCTTGATAGTAGGACTTCAGCTATTTGTGCTTCTTTAGACGGTCAAGTTTTTGAATATGGTGATGGCCCCTTACCTCCTCAACATTTTAATTGTCGCTCTACTACTGTTGCTGTTGTTGATTATGAAAGACTAAAAGAAATGGGTTTTGAGTTTGACCCCCCGAGAGTAGGAAGAAGGTCAGCATCAGGTGGAATGGTTCCTTCAGATATGACTTATGGGCAATGGTTAAAAGATACTCCTGCTGGTAAGGCTGCTCAATTAGATGTTTTCGGTAGTCCTAATCGTGTGAAATATTTTAATAAAATATCTAAGAATGATGGACCTCAAGCAGCGTTGCAAAAAATGATTAGAGATGATGGAAGTGAACTTACACTAAGTCAACTGCAAAGACGCTACGGTAAAGTTTAGTTGCTATTCGGTTATGCCTAAAAAAAATAAAAAAGGCAAAGGGAAGAAAAAGAGTTATGGTTAGATCACCTAAATAACCCTGTGGGTTTTTATGCCTGACGAAACAACTGCTCCTGTGGAGCAAGCTGTTGATTCCGAAAAAGAGAATCTAAAAGCCGAACTAGAAGCAATGCGTAAAAAAAACGCAGAGCTATTAGATGAAACAAAAAAAGCAAAAGCAAAAGCAAAAGCTGTTCCTGATGTGGATGTGCAAGCTTTAATTGATTTCAAGAATAATGCTGAGCAAGCTGAACTTGAAAAGCAAGGTAAGTACACAGAAGCTCGAACAAAATTAGAAGAACAATATCGAGAAAGATCTTCTGAAAAAGAAAAGAAGATTGCAGAACTTGAAGCCAAAGTTCGTGAATTGGAATTAGTTTCACCTGCTGTTCAAGCTTTAGCAGAAATAGTCCATGATCCCAATCTTGTTTTAAATAACTTTTTACCAAAAGATAAAATAGAAGTTGACAACGGTGTTCCTGTCGTTGTTGATGGATATGAAAGAACTCCTGTCTCTGATTGGGCTAAAGGCAAACTTCCTGATTATATTTTGAAACAACCAAAGCCTAAAGGTGGTGGAGCTTCTGCAAGTAGAGCAAGTGGAGGTGACATTCCTGCTGGAACTAAGAACCCATTTGCTGCTGAAAGTTTCAACATTACAGAACAGATGAGGCTATATAGAACTGACAAAGATTTATATGATCGCTTGAAAAATTCAGTTGCACGCTAATATATTGTCATAAGGCAAGGCTGTGCTGAGCCATCGGGTTTGTGACCCACATCGTAAAACTAATTTCTGGTAATTTTTATGGCCACCGTAAGGTCGGACGTAATCATTCCTGAGGTCTTTACGCCGTACTTGATTGAGCAGACAACTCAGCGTGATGCCTTTTTGGCTAGCGGTGTGGTTCAACCAATGGCTGAGCTTAATGCGACTGAAGGTGGTGATTTCGTCAATGTTCCATTTTGGAAAGCAAATCTTTCAGGAGATTTTGAAGTATTAAGTGATAGCACTTCTTTAACACCTGGCAAGATTCAAGCTGACAAGCAGATTTCTGTAATTCTTCACAGAGGTCGTGCTTGGGAAGCAAGAGACTTAGCTGCTTTAGCTGCTGGCTCTGATCCAATGGCTGCTATTGGTGCAAAAGTTGGTGCTTACATTGCTAACCAAAGACAGAAAGACTTGCTTTCAGCATTGTCTGGTGTATTTGGTTCAATCAATGCGAATGACAGCAACTCTGCTTTATTTGCTAACTGCATTGACTCAGAAAGTGGCGATACTCCTACAGGATTAAGTCCTAAGCATGTAGCAAAAGCTAAATCAATTCTTGGAGATGCTGGCGACCAGCTAACTGCTGTTTGTATGCACTCAAAGGTTTATTACGACTTAGTTGAGCGTAAGCTTGTTGACTATGTTGTAGCTGGTGACACTAATGCTGGTGCAACTGCATCTGGTGGTTCAATTGTTGCTGCTTACGGTAGTAATGGTTCTGTTCCTACCTATTGCGGTTTAAGAGTTATCGTTTCTGATGATGTAGCGACAACTGGTTCTGGTGCTTCTACTGAGTATTCAACTTACTTCTTTACTGCTGGAGCAATCGCATCTGGTGAGCAAGCAGGTTTGAGTACTGAGACAGACAGAGACATCCTTGCAAAATCTGATGCAATGGCTGTTGATCTTCATTACACATATCATCCTGTTGGTACTAAGTGGGCTGTTACAACAACAAACCCAACTCGTGCTCAGCTTGAAACCGTAGCCAACTGGTCGAAGGTTTACGAAACAAAGAATATTGGAATCGTGAGAGCGACCAATGTTTCTGCTCAGGATTAGAGGTAAAAACTAATGCCATCTAAATTCGAAGTAACTGCTGGTAAAGCTGCTGGTCCTACAACTGGTGGAACTGTTACTCAGGCAACTAACAAGTCAACTGCTGTCACTCTAAATACAGAGTCAGGACAGATCACCATGAACAATGCTGCTCTAGCTGATGCAGCAGAAGTTACATTCCAAGTCAACAATGATCGTGTAGCTGCAACTGATGTTGTAGTTGTCAATCATGGTTCTGCTGGAACTGCTGGTGCTTATTGGTTAGTCGTTTCGGCTGTTGCTGCTGGTTCTTTTAAAGTTACTGTTGGAAATCTTTCTGGCGGTTCTTTAAGCCAAGCAATTGTCCTTAACTTTGTACTCTTAAAGGGTGCATCTAGCTAATGGGAATGTTCGCATTTAGGCGAATGAAGGAAAGGGAGGCTGCCGCACAGGTGGCCTCTATTCCTGTTGAAGCTCCTAAGCCAAAACAAAAACGCAAGCGTAAACCTAAAGTTTCTTCTAATGGCAATAACGATAGTAGCGACAGCAGGAGCAGCTAACGCAAATAGTTACATCTCACTTACAGAAGCAAATGAACTGATTGAAGGTTTAGTTGCTGATGATGATGTAATTGCTTGGGAAGCTGGATCAACAAGCGATGATTATAGAAATAGGGCTTTATATACAGCAGCCCAAAGAATTGATCGTGAAAGGTTCTTAGGTGCTAGGGCAACAGATACTCAAGCATTACAATGGCCTCGAACAGGAGTAAGAAAGCCTGATACTTATATCAATACTTATTCTGTTGGGTTTCCTTTTCGCATAACAACAGATTATTTTACTGATACGGAAATACCTGATCAAATAAAGAAAGCACAGGCTGTCTTGGCTGCTTACTTGAATAACAATAAAGACGGTCTTGGACTTAGTGGATTAGAAGATTATCAGAACATAAAAGTCGGATCTTTGGATGCAACTCCAAATTCTTATGGTGCTGTTGGTGCTGATCGTGTACCACCAATGTTTGAAAGATACTTCACAGGCATTAGAATTAGTGGACCAGGTAACATTGCAGTAAAACGGAGCTAATGGGAATGTCTTCTTATCCAGCAGCAATCATCATCACAGACACAAACGCCCATACTGGGAGGTTTGGAAAGATTACTTGCTTAACAGATTCGACTGTTACTTTAGTTTCTCCAAATGTCACTAAGAATGGTTCTTCAACTGTTTCTGGAATTGATCTAAAAGCAAGTACAGATATTGAAGGAGTTTTTACCAGCATTACTCAAACAAGTGCAGGATCACTTATTGCTTATAGAATCTAATGCCAGTAAAACCTAAAGGCTTTAGAAAAGCAGCAAGCAAAGTCCTTAAGGCTGTAGGCGGTAATGTTACGATTCGTAAAGTTACAGGAAGTGCTTATAACACCGCTACAGGTGCAATGGGAGAGACAACCGCAGATACAACTGTTAAAGGTTTTGTTGAAGGTGTTTCTAAAAAAGAAGTAGGAGAATTAATAAAAGCAACTGATAAGCGTTTAACAATTGCTGCATCTGATTTGGATTACACCCCAACGGTTGCTGATCGAGTTGTTATTAGTTCTACAGTTCATCAAATTATTAGGATTGAGACAACAGAACAAGGTAATACTGCTATTAGTTATGAATTAATTCTGAGGTCGTAATGGCTAAAAAGATCCGCATTGACCA
>VTLG01009134.1_pt1 | contig 11224 bp, 6 predicted proteins | sample 4694571 | NCBI WGS metagenome assembly VTLG01 (sample SAMN12604809, study PRJNA352737) | marine metagenome | biome: ENVO:00000447; feature: ENVO:00000209|ENVO:00000569|ENVO:01000036; material: ENVO:00002151; isolation source: viral sequences binned using virsorter ... | reverse complement strand
CAATTTGGATTAGCAGACCCAGGTGAAATAGACCAACTAAAAGTAACAATTAATCACCCTAGAGGATTATTTACTAATGATAGTGAAGATGGAGATAGTGGAAACTCTTGGGTAGAACTAAAAATAGTTTTTCAATATACTAGAGGAAGTCAAACTTTTACTGAAACAATATTTGGTCTTGATGATATGTCTACTATCGCTAGAGAAAAACATGGAACTAGACCAGGAGCAAATGGATTTGATGGAACTCTTCACAATGGTATAATTAGTAGAAAAACCCAAGCACAGTTTGCAACGGTATTTAGTTTTGATACTGAAAGATTCCAACCTTTTGATGATTTTACAATCAAAGTATTCAAGTATACTCCAGATAATTATGAAGCTAGTAATAAACTTCATTATAATCAAGTACAAGTAGGTTTTGTAGAGGCAATAATCGAAGATAAATTAAACTATCCTTACTCAGCATATGCGGCAGTAATGATTGATTCAAAAGATTATAGTACTGTACCAAAAAGAAGTTACGAAATTAGAGGAATAAAATGTAAAGTTCCAACTAACTACATACCGAGAGATACTTTAGATGAAAATGGTAATAGAACAACAACAGCTTCTTATAAAAGAAATATAACAACAGGAGCCGTTGAAAGCACTTATCAAGATTGGGACGGCAAATTTAGAGGAGACCGAAAAGAATTTACTGACCCTGATAATGTTAACTATAATCCTGTTTATACAAATAATCCAGCATGGATATTTTATGATATATTAACAAATGAAAGATATGGATTAGGCTCGTATTTAAATGTAGATGGAGCTTTAGATTTAGTAGATAGGTATCAATTATTCGAGGTAGCAAAGTATTGTGATGAACTCGTTCCAGATGGAAAAGGAGGAACAGAACCTAGATTTACTTGTAATGTTTACATATCAAAAACATCAGAAGCAATCAAAGTATTAAAAGATTTACTTACAGTATTTAGAGGAATATTACTTTGGCATGAAGGAGAAATAACTTTAAATTTACAACAAGAAAAAGCACCCATATATACTTTTACAAAAGGTAATGTAGTAGATGGTCTTTTTCAATATAATTATTCTTCAAAGAGAGTTAGAGCAAATCAAATTCGTGTAACTTGGAATGACCCAGACAATAGTTATAGACAAGCAGTAGAATTAGTAGAAGATTCAAAAAATATAGCAGAAACAGGAAGAATTGTATCTAAAGCAACAGTAGCATATGGGTGTACTTCAGAATCACAAGCACACAGAGTAGGTAAGTATCATTTACTTACTGAAACACAAGATAGTGAAATTGTAAACTTTAGTTCTGGAATTGGAGGTCAAATATTAAGACCAGGTGATTTAATTGAAGTACAAGACGCAGATAGAGATAACATTCAATTAAGTGGTAGAGTATCAAGCGGTGCAACTACCACAGTTATTCCAGTAGATAGAAGTGTAGCATTAAGTAGTGCTGCAAATGCAGATTTATCTCTTATTTATCCAAACTCAGGAGCCTATCTAACACAACCAGAGGCTACAATTGGAGGCACAATATTTAGACAAGGAGATTTAATACTTCAAGCAAAAAATTCTTCTGATTCTTTATATACTATTACAAACGGAGACGCTCATGTAGCAAATGCCAGAGATGATAGCGGCGATAAGATATCTTTAGCTTGGTCAGAAGATTTAAGAATAGAAACAAAAGCAATATCTTCTTATAATACTACTCATGTAGTTGTAAGTTCAGCTTTTAGTGCTGTACCAAATGAAGAAGTAGTATTTGCAATAACTCAAACAACAGCAACAGGAGAAAAACTAGCTGGTTCACCACAAACTTATATAATAACTTCTATAAGCGAACAAGAAGGAAAAATCTTTTCAATATCTGCACTAAAACATACTGACGGAAAATATGATGAAATAGATAGAGGTTGGACAATCTCAACAGTGCCTGATGTTATGAGACCGCCAAAAGCTACAGATGGCGTACCTAAACCTAAGAATGTTTCTATGAGATTAGAAAGAGGTTTAGCAGATAACGGTGGAGACGAAAAAACAACAAATGCTTTTGAAGCAAGAATCGCCCCAGCAAGATTAGATTTATATTGGTCAAAACCAGATAGTTTAAGACAAGATGATAATGGCACTTCAATTCAAACTCCTTATGAACACTTATTACATTATGAAGTATCTCATAATTTATACAATCAAACAGCAGAAAGAGGAAAAACAACATTTGATACTATAGTAGTATCTCAAGATAAAACAACACATACATTTGATAATGTTCCAAAACAAGGAAAATATATAGTCAGAATAAGAACTGTTTCTACTAATGGAGCAAAATCACCTGTTATTCAAAGAACAATTACTATAAATCCTGAAAAACCAGCAAAACAATTAGAGCCAAAAATAAGATTTGGTGGAGCTTTAACTTCAGAGATGACAATAGCACCTTCAACTGGATTAGTTTCACTTACAGACAGTGATTATAATATGACACCAGCAGAAGCTGAAATAGCAACATATATAGTTGCAAGTGGTACTACTGCACAAACATCACAGTCTTTTGCTTCATTAGCAAGTGGTAATACTGGTTACATGTTACATGATTATAGTGACGCAACTGACCCCTGGAAAGCAATAGAGTATGTACGAGATACTACAGGAGCTTCTACTTATAGGTATGCAAAACAAATCGGAGTAGATGCATTTACACAAAAAACAGGTACAGCTAATACTACACTAGGTAGTGTAATTGTAGATGGTACAAATACTGCTTTTATAAATGAATATCAAGCAGGAGATTTATTTATATTTGATTCAGGCAGCACAAGACATATTTCAACAATCAATCATATTCATAGTAATACACAACTAGAGATGGCGCATGGCGCTCCAGCAACTGCAACAGGTAAAAATGTTTTTGCACAAAGTATACAACCAAACTTTGTAAAAGACACTATTATTGGAGAAGTTGCAAATACAAGTGGAACATTCTCACTCATAAATTATGCTAGTGGTAATAGAGGTAGAGATAGCTATACAATCAGTTTATCAAATGAAGCACACTCTTTTCCAGCAGACAAAGATGGTAATGTATCGGCATCAAACTTTACTGCATTTTCAAGTTCGGCAACAGTTCTAAAAGGAACAGCTTCCCAGACTTTTGCAGCAAGTGGAACAGCTTTAAATACTTTCGGAATGACAATCTCAGGGTCATCAAATTGTACTGCAGCAATAGACGGTAGTGGTAACATTAGTGTAAGTGCAATGACAGCAGACACTGCAAGTATTACACTAGCTTTTACTGATAGATACGCAGGAATTAGCATAGGCTCAAAAGCTATAAGTTTAACAAAATCAAGAGCTGGTGATGATGGTAGCTCAGGCTCAGATGGTAAAAGGTCAGTACAAGGATACTTATACTATGAGAAAACAACATCAGGAGCGCCAAGTGCACCAGGTTCAACTACTTATAGATTCGCTACTGGAGATATAGATGGCGGAAGTGGAGCAACAGAAGTTCTGGCATTAGCAGATACTTCTGCAGTAGATAAATGGACAAATGAACCACGAACACAAGACCCAACATCTTCAAATGTTCATTGGACAGTAAGATATAGCGGAACAGAAACTTCCGCAGGTTCTTCTACTTGTACAGTAGCTTATAGTACTATTGTACAATATACGAACTTTACTGGAGTGGTTACTTTTAGTGGAGGAACATTCAAAGATGGGGGCACAAATATTACAACAATTGATGGTGGTAATATTAGTACAGGAACAATCATAGCAGATGCTTTAAACGTAAGTACACTGTCCTCTATAGCAGCAAATATAGGTACAGTAACATCAGGTACAATAAAATCAGCAGACCATGCAGGAACAGCCGATGGTTCTGATTTCTCTACTGATGGAACACAAATAAACTTATCAGATGGAAGTATATCTTCTAAAAATTTCAGAATAGCAAGTGATGGTAGTGCAGCTTACAAAGGTACTCTAACTATTGGAGGTACTGACTTAACTACAACAAACACTTTAAATTCAAATACAACTGCAACTGATGTAGGACTAGGAAATGTAGATAATACGACTGATGCAAGTGTATTAAGTAGTGCAGCATCAGCAGCTAACTCAGCTGATAAAACAGCTGGTACTGTTGGGGGTTGGACTCTATCAGCATCAGCTATAACTGGAGGAACTGCATCAGGAGCTGCAAATGCTACATTCGCTACAAGTGGTGGTATAATGTTAGGGTCTGCTGGATTTATTTCAGCAAATCAGTTCTATGTAGATACAGACGGTAATGCTAACTTTAAGGGAACAATTTCAGGAAACGATGCAGTTATTAGTGGAACTTTACAAACAAGTAATATTCAACTTGGTTCTTTTGGTGCAAATGTATCAGGAACTACAATCGGTAGTTTTAATGAAAATGACTTAAATTATAGAGAGATAGGTACAATAGGAACAGGTGCTGGAGTATACATGGGAACTATTCAAGCAAAGGGTGGAGATAATCATGTTAAAACTATTCATTTTCATGTATCTGATACAACTGTAAATACCTCAGTAACAACTTCAGATACTCCTGTACATTCTCAAAGCAATACAAATGGTGCCTTTCATCAAAGAGTATCAGCAAATGTAGATTATCTTATTAAGGAATCAAGACTATATGGTACAGAATCTGGAAGCACTGCTACAGATGGGTTAGCAAATCGTACTTTCTTTACTCAACCAGTAGTCTTTAAATACGAAGGAACAGGAACAGTAAAACTATATATTTATGCACAGGCAGATGGGGCAAATAATAAAAAAGTAGGACATATAGATTACAGATTTATAAAGTTAGGAACAACAGACCCACAATTTAGTTTTAGTAACTTAACAGGACAAGCACTAAGTACTACTTTATATGCAAACTCACAAGTAACAGGTGGATTCTCAGGAACAAAAACAGTTACAATTTCAGGAGGCGGAGCACAATTTAAAATTGATGGAGGAAGTTTTGGTACTTCTTCACAACAAATATCAAATGGAAGTTATATAAATGTACAGATGACTTCATCGTCCTCTAACCAAACAACAACAAGCACTACAGTAACAATAGGTAATACTAGCTCAAGCTGGTCTATTACCACAGGCGGTACCTCTGGTAACGGTAATGGAGACGACGACGGCGGCGATGACGATAACGGCGATGAAGATGAAGCAAGTTTCGTATACGGAACTAATCTGACTCTATCAGACGGTACAACAAAGAAAGTAGAAGATATAGTAGTGGGAGATGTTCTAAAAGCATTTAAAGATACAAATTTAGATGAAAATGCAACAAATCCACATTTAAGTTGGACTGCAAATACTTTAGAAAATGCTTCGCATGGAACATGTACTGTTCAAGGAATAAGTATTATTGAAGCAGACTCTTTCTACATAGTAAATAATAGACTACATGTTACTGGCACTCACTATATATTAGTTTTAAGAGGAAGTCAATATTCTTGGAAACAAGTAAAAGATTTACAACCAGGAGACTATATGATAAAAGATGGTCTTACTTTAGAAAAAATAATAAGTGTACAACCTTTCACAAATAATGTAGATGTATATACTTTTGATACTGAAACAGCAGACTCATACATTGCAGAAGGTGTAGTTGTATACGATTCGGAGATATAATGGATTGGATAATACAAACAGGAACAGATAGCGAAGGTAATGCAGTTACTACAACACTTGATTGTCAAATAAATGTTACATGGGCATACCAGCAACATGAAACAATAGATTATGAAGATTTAACAAATGTTGTTAGAAAAGTTATACTAACTTATTCTGCAACAGATAGCACAACAGGAAATGCATCGCATTTAGTTAGTGGACAATCTGACCAAACATTAACAGGAACATATCCTATGGATTTCTTTCCTTCAGATAAAGCTGTAGGTAATCCAAACTGTTACACAAAAGTTTTACATGGGTGGACACCTCATGAAAATCTCAGTCAAGCAGATATGGTTAAATGGGTTACAGATATACTAGAGTGCGATAGTAACTTTAGGTTGACTTGCTTTAAACAATTCGTTTGTAGAGAATTGTATGGTCATCATTACGATGACCCAACAGGTTAAATAGTATGCTCTCAAAAATAGTTCTTGACATGACCTCGAGATTTTGATATAATTAAGCATATAGGAGTAAATTAATGGCAGCAGGTAAATATGATATTGTAATTGACCAAGGTTCTGATTTTGCAATCGAAATTCAAGTACAACAAGATGGTTCTAACACCTCTCTGAGCACACATAGTGCTCGTGCACAATTACGCCCTACTCCTACATCAACAACAAAAACCGCAGACTTTACTTGTAATATAACTAACGCTTCACAGGGAAAAATAAAAATGTCTCTTAGCAATAGTACTACCGCAAGTATAGCAAACGGCAAATATTATTATGACTTAGAATTAGTAAATACAAGTCAAAGCACAGTGACTAGACTACTCGAAGGAGTAGCTAGAGTTACACCAGAGGTTACTAGATAATGGCTACCAAATTAATTATTACTCCACAAACAACATCAATTTCAGCCACAAGTAATACTACAACTCTTACAATATCCTCTGCTGTAGCTGGAGCCGCAACAGATGCTCAGGGTATAACTTTTAACAACCCTGTAGGCACTCTTAGTGATGAAAGCACTGTAGAAGGAGCATTAAACTTTTTAGCAAATCAGTTTTTTGTTCAAACAACTGCCCCTACATCGAGTACAACAGACTTGGCAGAAGGGGATTTATTTTATGATACTGATGATAATCAGTTAAAGATTTACCGTGAAGTATCAACAGGAACTTTTAGTTTTGTTCCTATAATGATAGGTAACGATTCAGCGGATTCTGACACGGTAGACGCAGGAGCTTTCTAATAGCTCGATAGGAAAAAGAAATGGCACAAGTAATTAAAATTAAAAGAAGTGATAGTACCGCCGCTCCATCTTCTTTAAACGCAGGTGAGTTAGCCTATTCTTCAAATAGTAATAAGCTATTTATAGGTTCCCCAGCAAGTGGTAACGCAGTAACAACGATTGGCGGTGATTTGTATGTTGCAATGCTCGACCATACTGCAGGTACTCTTACAGCAAGTTCAGCAATTCTTGTTGATTCAAATAGCAAAATTGACCAACTAAAATCTGGTAACATAGTAGTTACAGGTTCAAGTGATACTATTTCTACAGCTTCAGGTAATTTAACGATAGCACCAGCTGGTAACTTAGTTATTACACATGGCGGAACATTAGATTTAGATGGACAAGCAAACTCACTAACAATCAAAGACAACGAAGCAGCAGCTTTAGATATCAACGAAGGTGGAAACTCATATGTGAAGTTTATCACTACAAACGGTAGTGAAGAAGTTGAAATTGCAAAAGCAGTTGACTTAAACAATACAATAAATGTATCAGGAGCAGCAACATTAGGAAGCACACTAGATGTGACTGGAGCAGTAGGAGTTGATGGTAACTTCGATGTTAATACTAATAAATTTACTGTTGCACAATCTACAGGTAATACTGTAGTAGCAGGAACATTTAATGCGCAAGGAGATGCAGATTTAGATGCAGCACTAAATGTTGACGGAGCAACAACTCTAAATGGTAATGTTACTTTAGGTAACGCAGGGTCTGACACAGTTACTGTTACAGGCGTAGCAACCTTTACACCATCAGCAGATTTTGACGGTGGTTTTACAGTAGCAGGCTCACAAACAGTAGATATGGGCTCAAACAGAGTTCAAAATGTAGCAACACCTACAGCAAGTACTGATGCAGCAAACAAAGGATATGTAGATAGTGTTAAACAAGCACTAGATATAAAAGATTCAGTAAGAGTAGCAACTACAGCAAACTTTGCTTCTTCTTACAATAATGGAGCAGGAACACTTACAGCAGATTCAAATGGAGCAATCTCAATTGATGGAGTTACTCTATCTGCAACAAACAGAGTTCTTGTTAAAGACCAGTCAACAGGGGCACAAAACGGTATCTATACCGTAACCACAGTTGGTGATGGTAGTACAGCAGCAGTTCTTACAAGAGCAACTGATGCAGACACAAATGCAGAAGTTACAGGCGGTATGTTTGCTTTCGTTGAAGAAGGTAGTACAAACGCTGATAATGCTTACGTATTAACATCAGTAACAGGTACAGCAACACTAGGTACAAGCACTCTAACATTTACACAATTCTCAGGAGCTGGACAGATTACAGCAGGAGATGGTTTAGCTAAATCAGGTAATACTTTAAGTGCAAATGATGATAATATTACTTTAGAAATAAATAGTGATAATTTAAGAATTAAAGGTATTGCATCAACAGTTGCTGGTGACTTACTATTTGGTAAGACTGGTTCTAACACAGGTTATAACAGATTAGCAATCGGTTCATATGATTCAACAAATTCAGTAGGACAAATACTACAAGTTGGAGCATCGAATTCAGTTACATGGAGTAACACAATAGACGGGGGTACATTCAGCTAATGGCTCATACGATTAAGTTAAAAAGGTCAGAAACAGCGAGTTCAGCTCCAACAGGGTCTGACCTTTCAACTCATGAGATAGCAATGAATGTAACAGATGGAAAAATATTTACAAAGGCGGCTAATGGGTCAATAGTGGTCGTGGCACAGAAAAACGACGCTTCAACAGAAGCAATAACAGAAGGTGACGCATTAGCTTTCGCAATAGCATTAGGATAACATTATGGCGGCAAATTTTAAATCAGTAGCAGCAGCAAGTGTAGGTACAAGTTTAACTACAGTATATACTTGCCCGTCAGCTACAACAGTAACAATTATAGGTCTTTATCTGTGTAATCAAAGTGGTGGTGCAATTGAAGCGAATGTAGAATTTATGGACGCCAGTGCATCAAGTGCCCACTTTGGATTAGTTTCACAGATAGAGATACCAGGACAATCAACACTCGCCCCAATAGGAGGAGACGCAAAGGTCGTATTAGAAGCAGGGGACGCAATAAAAGTACAGTCTAATATAGCAAGCTCGATAGATGTAGTTCTATCGTATTTGGAGCAGACATAAAATGCCATTAATAGGTAAAGTTTTAGTACAAGAAAACACTTTAGGCGGAAATGCTGTTACAGCTGCAAAAGTAGCAGCCAATGCCATTGCGGCTTCAGAAATAGCAGCAAATGCAGTAGGCACTAGTGAAATAGCAACTAATGCTGTTGGTGCAACACAACTTCAAGCTTCTGCTATTACAGCAGTGGGCGATAATGCAATTACAACAGCGGCTATCGCAGAAAACCAAGTAACAGCTTCAGAAATAGCAGGTGGAGCAGTAGGAAGCACACAACTAGCTGCAGGAGCAGTTATATCCGCAAAGATAGGGGCAAACGCAATCACCTCTACACACATTACAGAAAATAGTGTAAGTACAGAACAAATAGCAACAAACTCAATTACAACTTTAATGATTGCAGACAACGCTGTTACATCAGCTAAAATCGCAGAAAACTCAATCGATTCAAGCGAGATAAAAACAGGCAGTATTGATACAATACATATAGGTGACTTACAAGTTACAAGTGGTAAGATAGCAGCAAATACTATTGCCACAGGAAATATACAAGATAACGCAATAGACGGAACAAAGATAGCACAGAATAGTATTCTGACTAAGCATATAGATGATAGTCAAATTACAACTGACCAAATATTAGACGGTACTATAGCAACAGCAGATATAGCAGACAATGCTATTACTGCGGCAAAGATACCAGATGGTACGGTAGTAACAGCAACTCTAGCAGATAATTCAGTTACTTCAGCAAAAATAGTAAATGGTACTATTGTAACTGCAGATTTGGCAGATAACTCTATTACTTCAGCAAAGATAGTAAATGGAACAATAGCAACAGCAGATATAGCAGACGATGCGATTACTAATGCTAAGATAGCTGATAATGCAATCAATAATGTCGCTATGATAGCAGATGGTTTAATTAATACTAATCAGCTAGCAGGTAATGCAATAGCAACAGCAAAGATACAAGACAACGCAATTGACGCTGTAAAACTAGCAACTGATTCTGTAACAGCAGACCAGATAGCAGCAAATGCCGTATCAGCAGCTGAACTTAAATCAGATGCTTTAGCAGGACAAACATTCTCAGGTAATGTTGTATTATCTGGAAACTTAACAGTTAATGGTACAACTACCACTGTAAGTTCAACAACTACAACAATCGCTGACCCACTCATAGAGTTGGGAACAGGAACAACAGGAACTCCTTCAAACGATGCAGGTATTGTTATAGAAAGAGGAGATGAAGACAATGCTTTCATAGGATTAGATGAAAGTACAAATAAATTTATAGTTGGTACAGGAAGTTTTACAGGCGGTAGTACGGGAGACCTTACAGTAACAACAGGAACTCTTGTAGCAAATATCGAAGGTAATGTCACAGGTAATTTAACAGGTACAGCAAGTGCAATAGCAGATAATACAGTTACTTCTGCTAAGATAGTAAATGGTACTATTGCAACGGCAGACCTTGCAGATGATGCAGTAACAGGGGCTAAGATAGCAGATAATGCTATATTAACACAGCATATTGATGATGGACAAATTACTACTGACCAGATATTAGATGGAACTATAGTATCAGGAGATATTGCTGCAAATACAATTGCAACAGGAAACATTGCAGATAACGCTGTAGATGGAACAAAGATAGCGTCAAACAGTATTCTTACTAGACATATTGATGATGACCAGATTACTACTGACCAGATAGCAGAGTTAACAATAGCAACTATAAATATTGCACATAACTCAATTAATGCTAATAAAATTGCTACTGGTATTGTTGACGCAACGCACATTGCAGATAACACTATCACTAATGCAGAAATAGCAGCTAACGCTGTTGGCTCATCAAAAATTGCATCAAATAGTATTCTTACTAGACACATAGACGACAATCAGATTACTACTGACCAAATAGCTGCAAATACTATTGCTACTGGTAATATAGCAGATAATGCTATTGATTCAACTAAGATAGCAGGTAATGCAGTTGCCGCTTCAGAAATAGCAGCCAATGCTGTTGGGTCAAGTGAGATTGCAAATAACTCTATAACTTCGACTCAATTAGCAAGTGATGCTTTAGGTGGCAAAACAATGACTG
>VTLG01008517.1_pt1 | contig 11224 bp, 6 predicted proteins | sample 4694571 | NCBI WGS metagenome assembly VTLG01 (sample SAMN12604809, study PRJNA352737) | marine metagenome | biome: ENVO:00000447; feature: ENVO:00000209|ENVO:00000569|ENVO:01000036; material: ENVO:00002151; isolation source: viral sequences binned using virsorter ... | reverse complement strand
CTCTCGCTCTGAGTGAGTTGTCATCCTCTTCCGTCACATCAGCATCATTGGCAATAACCATGTAAAGCGCCCCGGAAGCAAAGATTGCACCCTTGGCATCATCACCGCTATCGCGTGAAATGTTACCGCTGTGGAATATGGGAATACCATAGAGTCGGTCAGAGCCTCTCCACCATCGTTGCACCATATCTGCTGACAGGCCGAACCTTGAACTGGCTACTGTGCCAGGGTCTGACAAGTCTGCAATTATGTCGCTGATCTGCTCAATATGCATTGCTGCATGTAGAGGCATTGGAGCAGGACCAAAATTGGTGTTGTTATCTGTTAAGAGATAAGCTGCCGCTCCTCTGAAGTGTGTAATATCCATTGCGCTACCTGCACCAACAATTGACTTTGAAAAGCCATCATAAAGTGCGATAACGTCTTTAGCCATGCGCCGTCGTAACGACGATCCAATTTGTCTACCCGCTACGGAAACCACACTGCTATCACCCTGTCTTCTAACGAGACGGTTAGATAGTGTTACTAGAATACCGTGTTCTGCGGGAGTTAACTGGAGCGTATTTGTAGCAAGCTGCTGAACCGAAGACAGATCAACACCCTCTGTGAGGGCTTGAGCATCTGTTAATCGAGCATAAGTGCTTATGTCCCATTGCTTTACGCCAGTGGGAATGCGCTCACTCTCAATCAAATCCGGGTCTGGTGCAGCAGGCTCAAATGCTTCCTTTGCAGAAGCAATCACGATGCGCTGTCCGTTTGTTAAGTTAGAAGTGCTGGACAGCGAAATTCCTGTTGCCATTTAATTCTCCCTAATTATTATTGTCCTGCTTCGGACAACCTTTTCTTGTAGTCTTCAAAAGAAAGCTTATCTTCTATGTAAGCCCTCTCTATCTGTTCGACTGTCCTCATGTTATTAGAAACACCATTAGCTGGAGTCCCTGCCTGTGGCGGACTCTGTACTTGTGGTTGTTCTGTTTGAGTTGGTTCTGGTGTAGTTGCTTGCGGTGTTGGACTTGCCATTACCGTTCTTAAGCTACTAAAGAACCTATCTCTCCTTTGACCTTCAGACAATCCGGGATCAGTAAATGCTTGATAATCAATACCTGGGGTTTGAGGATCAACTCCCATGCTTCTCGCGATAGCATAAATTTGTTCCCATTCCGATGACGCGTCTTGCGTTTCGGCTTGGGGTTCTGCTGTCTGTGATTGCACCTGTTGCTGTTGAAGCTGTGCATTTTCATTCATCAAGTACTCGAATCCTGCTCGGTATTCTTCTGGTACCTGTTGAGCATACTGTTGCATAGCTTGATAACGCTGTTGCATCGCTCCCTGTTGGTATTGTTCTCGCATTCCATTCAAGCCCCTGTCCACCTTTGACTGCAACCCGGCTACTTGTCTATTCTGGTTTTCAATCATTTTGTTTTGATTTTCAACCACTTGCCTTAAAGTCCGAAGTTCTTCAGTCATCGGGTCAGCTGTTTGAGGTGTACCCTCCTGAACAGCGTCCAGTTGTGCCTGATCCTGATCCAATCCAGATGTAAAATCTGTGTTTTCCGTAGTCACCTAGAGCCTCCTATCGTTTGATGAGAAAATGTGACGTCCTTCACAGTTTAGTTTTTGTTCCTAGTTAATGTCAATTATTGTTGTGGTTGGTTCTCGTAAAAGAATTTTTGCGATTCTAAGAAATCAGGCATTAATTCATCTGCCAATGCTTTAGGTAAATCACCTATTGTTAAGTATCCATACTTTAAAAGAAGCCTTGATATTTCTCTTCCTTTCTCTATGTCTATTGGCATTCCATTATTAATCATTGCCCTTGTGCCTTCTTCATCCCACCCCTGACTTCTAGCAAGGCGTTGATACATATTCGAATCCTTTAAAGCTTGATCTAACTCTGGTTTATAAAAAAGAGATTCTTTATTTCTAAAATCTGCTTTACTGTTGGAATATCTATAGTTCTGCCATTCATCTGAAAGGTTTAATCGATCCATTAGGTCAGAAGGAATATTAAAATAATTACTTGAAAGGAAATCCATATCACGGTTGTACTCATCAATCATGGAGTAAAACTTTATAAGGTTTTCATCGGTTTCAAACTGACTAACCTGTGGCCTTGATGCCGTTATAAAATTATATTCTAAGCTACCAGTATTCATTTGGCCTGATGAATCTGGAGGAATAACCCCTAAGTCAAACGCTTCTGCTAAAACCTCTTGTCGGTAAGCTTCCTGTTTCTTAAAGTCAAACTCATTTAGAGTGGCACCTTTAAGAACAATAGCAGGCGCATTAACACTCCAGTACTTATCTCGCATCAATGCTAACTGCTGCTCTCTCGGATTCAGATTTTCTGTTGCTATTTTTAGATGCCACGCATCAGCTTGAGGGGTAACATTAAACTGCCATGCAAGATACATTGAGTCCTTATACTGACGTATAGCATCGCGTCTTGCAATTCCTTCAGGAGAATTTAACACCTGTTGTATAGCACCAACTCTTCCAGTTGACGGATCACCATTTAGAATAAATTCTTTTGCATTATTGTATCCTTCCATTCCGTCGAACCACGCATCTTGAGGGTCTTTCTTAGGAGACTCTTCTCTAAGTTGATCGTAATATTCCCTCATAACAGGATGTGTATTAATATTATTTATCTTGGTTGCATCCTCAAGTGGGTCTAATTCATCAAACAACTTTCCATACACAGAATATGACAAATCATTTTTTACATCAGCCGATGTTTCAAACGACTGAAACCCTACTCCATATACAGATGAAATAAGTCCCCCTACAGCTACAGGGTTTCCAGTTAACATTCCCACAAGAGATTCTGACCGATCTACTTCCGCAGCTTCCTGTATGTCTCCAAGGAGCATGGGTGTAATCCTATCAACCCAGAATTGTTTTGATTTATACTGGTCTTCGCCTACCTGTCTGCCAAGAAAATCTTCACCTGTTAAAGCATCTGTTGCAAAAGCACCTGCGGGCGATTCCTTAGATCGAATAAATCTTTGAAGAACTTCAGACATATCAATATCATAAATCCTACCTGTTGCAAGGCTTTTCTTTTCACCTGTTAAGGCCATACCAATATACCTGACCCATGCAAGATCACCACCCCAGAAATCAAACCTATGCTCACCAATCTTTCCTTTTCCAAAGTCCGAAGAACGAGGATTTAATTCTACATCTGCACCCATAAGATGTAACTTTTCTAACCACATGTTACCTGTTCTAACATACCCAACCATGGACTTAGCCCACATCTTTGACACCATCATGTTGCGGTTTATATTGTCAAGCCCCAACATCTCATCTGCTGAATGGCCTCCGACAAAAGGTATTGCATTAGGCAATCGCGCACTCCTCGCGGCATCGGGTAACAACGCAGATGCAGTCTCTCTTACTGCTGTTGCTGCTCCGTGAAGAATGAATGATGGACCTGACGTAGCAAACCTTGGAGCAAAGAAAAAAGCTGATGCTATATTTGCAAGCCATCCTATATTCCCTACCGCACCTCTTCCAGTTCCGTAGTTAATCAACTTAGCAAGATTTTTAAGGTCAGCATTCGATGCAGAATGCCCTGCTACTTCCCATTCAGCTAAAGTACGATTAAAAATATCATGTCTGTATTTATTAAGAAATGAGGCATAAGCCCTTTCAGATATTTTTAATCCGGGTACATACTTCTGTAAAAATCCACTGATAAACTGCTCTTCTCTTCGGCTTATATTTGAAGAAGCCCCTTCTTTTCCTGCACGTTCCGCGTAGAATACACCTGCTTCCTGTGCTGCTTTAAATTTGGGGTGCGCCTTAATTGTTTCTTCAAGTAATATCGCATTTCGTTCACTGAAGGCAACTTCGTGCATAGCTTTAAATGCACCTAGCCATTCATCAGGATATGCCCCCATAAATGTTCTACCTTGACGTGCAGCAGCAGATAAGTCAAAGCTAGCAACAAGCGCCCTTGGAATACCTATAACCTCTATAATATTATCCCGACCTTTTTTCCATATCTCTTCGGTAATTTTCTCTTGAGAGCCGAAGATAGTATCCATAAGCTCATCGCCAAATAATTCTCTTAATCTTTTTATTTGTGCAGGCTGTGGAACTTCCAGTCCGCTCATTACTCGATTAAAAGCTTGTAGATTTGCAAAAAAATCAGTATTATCCTTGCTTTTTAACCGAATGAAATTTGTAAGTTCGTCCTTTTCTTTCGCTGTTACCTGTACAATTACTTCTACAGGTTCCCATGCAGCCTTTGGAAGTTCCCCCCTTAACTCTTCCTTTATATATTTCTCTATAAGTTCTGGACTTTTTAATCCGGGATCATCAAACTCCGTATCTATTTTCATTTTTATATTTTTCCACCGCTCCGCCCTTTCCTGACTATACAGTTTCTCCTGTTCTTTCCTAACAATTGGTGCTTCTTTGATCTTATTAATAATTGATTTTAATGATGGAACATTTGGTGTAGGAATCTTTCCTGCATTTAATTCTGTTACTAGCCTCATTGCCATAGCATCTTTTTCAGCCTGACCTTGCCACTCCTTAACAACCGCTTTCACAGCACTCTTACCAGGATTAGCAACGGTGGACGGAGGAAACAAATGGTGAGCATAGTCAATTCCACCAAGTAAAGTGGGTAATGACTTTCCCTTCGGCAATGGAATATTAGTTGGAAGAGTAACATTTAATGGATCAAAAGTTAATTCATAAGTCCCTTCAACAAATTTAGGATATTGATGAGACTTATCTACAACCTCATTAAATTCAATGAGATTTAGGGGAGAGCCTTTCTCAGCTTCTGCTTTTCGAGCCTCAAGCAAGGCTTTATGTTCACCTATATTTAATCCTGGTGCATTAGGACTAGGCATCCAACGATTTAAGTTATCTGTAGTTCCTTCAACCATGTCTCGCGCCAGATCAAAAGGAACACCATGGAACATAGATAAAGCACCTTGGGCATTTATCTCAGCTGGGGTAGCTAATGCTCCCCATATATTTCCTATACTAAATGGATTGGATGCAACGGCAGGCGTTGTTGGTTTAGGGATTACTGACGGTGCAGTTTTAAACGACTCAAGCAATTCCTCTTTAGAAGGCTTAGATACAGGAGTTGATGTAGGTGTAGGTTGAGTTGGTCGTTTTGAAGGACTGCCCATTATTTTGCTCCTGTGTATCCAGACCTGCCTGGCCAATATCCATATTGTTCTGGTGGAGCATCTAATACACCAGATCGCCACGGTTCAGCAGTATCAATAATCGTAGAAGGTTCTGGTGCCTTGTATGCAAATATTGATCCTTCCCCTTCTGGGTATACTGGATCATAAGGCATGTTAGCCCCAGATACAGGTAACTGTTCTCTGGGTAATGGTGGAGGCCCAAACCTCTCTTCCCATTTATCTGATCCTGGTCTTATTACAGGTGAAGGCTGAACATAATCATATGATCCTGTATTCGGATCATAATTTGTTATTTCTCGTCGAGTAACACGTGAGCCAGGCATGTGACCTCTTGGTGTTTCATACCCTCTCATTTGACTGTAATCTATTTCCTGAACCCACTCCCCATCTCTAAACACCTCTTTCACAGGAGTCCTGTCGCCACTTCTATACCAGTCAATTCCTGTGCCAGTAGCGGTCAGTTCAGCTGGTATTGAGAACGGACTAGCCATTGGGTTTTGTGATGCCCATGATGTTATGTTCTGAGCTTGTTGTGGCATACGTGAAAACAAGTGATCTAAAAACTCTGCGCCTGGTGCGCCGTATCTCTGCCCATCAATAATTGCCTCACCATAATATGGAGCGTACTCGCCACTGGGCGTAATTCCCATACCATATAAACTTTGATCTGCAAGACTTGCTGCTGATTGTCTTCCTCGCTCACTCTGAATCCATCCTGGATTATTTTCTAGAGCAGATATAAATGCGTTAGACCATGTAGTTGTTGCACCCCACTCTCCACCTCCCTGTTCCTTTGGCCTTTCTCCCAAGCCTACCCGATCACGTATAGACATACCCCCAAATACTTTCTTGTCACCAAGCATCTTTGGGTCTTCAGTAAACTGTGTAACAAGGTTTTCGTTAATGAGTTGAGGTAAATAAGAACCATGGTTCTCTGAAACCCACTGTCTTACATCAGGAATGTCAAGTCCATACTGAATGCTGCTATCAACTACACTGGCAAAGTGTCCTATAAGGTAAGACATAACTTCAGGAGAAGGAAGTTTTCCATTGTTATCAACCATCACTGCGCTTTTTACAGCATTTTCTAATTTGGTATATGTATTAAATAACTTATACCTGTTTTCCCTTGCTGTCTTTGAGGCTTCAAATCCCTCCTGTGCCTCACGCTCAGCCTTTGCGGCAGCATCTAATTGACTAATAGTAGGTGCTAAAGTTTCATGAGATGTTCTAAACGCATCATTGGCAAGTTGTATTATCTCACTTGGCTGATAGCGTACAAATCCTTCTTCAGTTGCGCCTGATTCCCATTGACGAAACTGATCTTGAAACCGTAAGGCTTCTGATCTTATCTGTCTTTTTAGTTCATCTTGTGCCGCCTTTTCTTCAGGATCAGCGTATTCATCAATTATGCTCTGGTCTGCAAATTTATTTTCAAACCATTTAGCAGGATCTTTTTGTATGGCATTGTAATCATCCATAGTAAGATCGTTAAACCGATCCTGTGCAATAAGAATTTTTTTCTGTTCCTCTTGCGTTCTTGGGTTTTCAGTAAAATGAGTAGTTAAAAAATTCAGGTTCTGAAAGGTTTCATTTGAAGCATTAATCCCTTGTGCTTGACGTAACACTCCTATCATTCTTGTTTCTAATGCTTTGCTTGTATAAGCACCTTCCATGGAAAGAGTAGGTTTTATAATTTCCCATTGATCGAACACTCTTTTTACTGTTCTGTCATCTCCACGCCCATCAGCATCAATAAGCCCTACAGCCTGTGCAGCGTTTAAGTATGCTTCAAACTCAAGGTCTTTTGTAAAGTACATAGGTTGTAATGCAACCTGTGACTCTCGTGGTCTTTTAACTGCATCAACCGCTCGTACTACTTGATGCCAGTCCACTAACCCCATACCTAAGAAGTCATTTTCAGACATGGCACTCATATCAGACCAAAAAAGACGGACATCACCGTATTTCCCTTTATCTCCTACACTGAATTGCTGATCATCTTCAACCACAAAATACTTAGATATTAAATCTTGTGCTAAATCAATATCGCCTTGTGAGGGAATAGTACCTGTCTGACTTTCATATGTACCTATAAACTGATCCATAACCTCGTTAAGAAGTAGTTCCACATCATTTACATTAATTGCATCCCTACTACCTTTTGCAATTTTCCTACGTACTTCGGCTAATTCCATAGACTCTGCTTGCGCTGGAGTCATAAACCCCTGTCTCATTTGTGCCTGACGTAAAGACGCATTCGCACTTTCCTCATCAGGTATTGCTTTAATCATGTTTTGGATTTCAGCAAGAATTTTATTAACAACTTCTTTAGGCCATGCACGAGGCTTTTGCCCCATAAACACTCCTGCGCTAGAGGACAGACCTATATTAGGGTCAAGAGAAAAAGGATTAAGAGTTTCAAAGGATTGCCATAGTGCGTTATCTTGAGTCATTACGACCTCTTAATAGAATCTCAGGTCTCATACCATTTGATTTTGCCCAATTATTAAAATCCTTACGTGTTCTCTTTGGAATATAAAGAGTCTTAAAAGCTTCAACCTGTTCTTGATATCTCAACTGTGCAGATGAAACTGGGTCTCTTAACAAATCTGTTTCTTTCTTTGGCATTATTCTACCCTCTGTCCTGACGGCATATCTCTACCTAATCCAGTTGCCGTCCCTAGTTGTGAACCTAGAATATCAAGTCCGCCTAATCCCTGTGGATATACAGACTCACGTCCTGCTCCTGTAGCCATCCTCTGCCCCTGTATATTTTGTTCTCCGGGTCTTTGAAGCTGTGCTTGATTCGGAAGGTACTGTGTCCCAAGTTGATTACCTGTTACGTCTGCTGCCTGCGCTCTCTGCTGTTCTAGCTGTACAGCCTGTGCAACTTCTGCCGCCTGTTCCGCCCTTGCCATTTCAAGAAGTTTTTCAGCAGCCATCTGGTTCTGTTCCTCAAGCGGATTTGTAATACCAACTCTTCGCTGTGCTTCATATAGACTGATAAGTCCTGACCCACCATTCCATAGCCTAAGTGCAAGTAAAGCTTCACGCTCTCTCTCTTCTGGAGCCTCTGCTTTAAGACTTACATTATTCTCATAGAATGCCTTAATATCATTTGGCTCAATTGATTGATCGAACTCATGTACTGTACTTCTGCCATGTACAGTAACCCTACCCATAGCCTTGTTATTTACAAGTTTAAGGAACTTCTGGTTAGCCTCTTCCATTCCTCTTGCCATAGCATCTGCAAACTTACCAAACACAAGTCTGCCTGTACCCGCAAGTACCGATAATGCAAATCCTGTCGATACTCCTGAAGGTCGCATACCACGTACTACGTTAGGGAAAGTTGCTTCCTCAATCATAGTTTGCACCATACCAAGCTGTTGCAATATTTCCTGTGGTGGCGTAGCAAGAGGAGACGGTTGTATCTGGACATTTGGGCGTACCCAGTTCTTAGAAGCAAACAGCTCATACTCATCCATAGTTGATTCAGCTGATGAAGCTGGCCCATAGAAGTCTATGGTTCTCCATGCATACTGACGTAGTATTGCCTCGTACTGTGTTACAAGTCTTGCTTCTGAATCTAAAAGACTATGTACAGGTTTGAGTATTCCCTGATACCTATCTTCAGGAGACCCAATATCGTAATCTAAAGATGATGCTGGCTGTATCTTTATATACGGATTAAATCCATAGCCGTGTTTGTACGGCCCCCATACCCACTCACCATCTGCCATTCTTCCGCACCAAGTATCATCCCAGTACTCAAGGAAGGTAACTGTTTCTGATGTAGGCATAACTGGCGCCCACTCTGGGTAAAGTGCGCGAATATCATTGCAATGAGCCTCATAGAACTCAATTGCCCATTTCATTCCCGCTCGTGAATCATCCCATATTAAATGCTTTGGATTTACAGCATCAAGTATAAACGGAAAGGATATATCTCTTTTATCAAGATGGTCGCTCAATGCTTCTTTATATTCTGATTCCGAATCGTAATCATCCAGTTTCGGACTATCAGGCCATTTATCTCCATCCCACCATGCCTTCATAAAGGACACGCCGTACTGAATAGAATGTTTTACAATTGTTCTTTTCTTATGTTCGGGTATATGCATCCATACACCCTGTAAGAATTTCTGTATTCTCTCTGACCTATTCTTTGCACGAGGAGAAGGGGACGGCACAAATATAGATGGGTTGTTTACATCCACATGGTCTGTTGCGACATTAACAATAGCGTGAGGAGTTGCAGGACGAACTGGATCAATCGGCATATCATCTGGAATCGGAACAGTTCTTGTTCCAAAATAGAATTCATCTTCTTCATCACACTGAGCATGGAACTGCTCAAAGTGCGTTCGATATGTTTCAAATATCTGTAAAACTTCTTCATCCGTTGGCTTGGAATCATCATAGACCTGATCACCGGGTACCAGTGGATTACCTGTATCAAAATTTATCAATACCATTAGAGATCAACTCCTGCTTTGTCCCATCGATCTTCTACACGTTTTAGTCTTCTGTCCTTCATGTACCGTTCACCAAAACTCATCCCCATTGTACCGTATCCACTGTTGGCTTCCGCCTGTGTAGGTAAGTATCTTCTTCCCGGACCTCTTCTTCTCGACTGATATGAAACTGGTTCGTTACATGCATTTAATGCTAGAGCCAGAGCAAACACTTCGTCGTCATGTTCACCAGCTGGCGCCTGTGCCTTAAAGTTTCCATTTGACATTCTTATATGTTGAAACGCTCTCAGCTGTCTCAGCATTATAGGGATAGCTGGAAACTGTATTGTCTTATGTTCCATTGCCACGGTTAAATTTGCAAGTACTTCTTCACGTACACTTCTCTGTAAAGATATACCTTCGACTGGCATATTGTATGCCATCAGGTCTTCGACCATAGCTTTACCCATACCAGTTGCATCAGCAATTATTCTCTGTAATCCCCACTCCTCGTTGATAGCCACTATATGTTGTTGTACCTGTGACCATGACTCTGAGTCCCAGAACCTGTGATACACAACTCTTCTGTCGTCTGCATCCATAACAGTAAGAACCGTGAAGTCACGGCTGACACCAAGGTCAAGTCCTGCGACATAGTTCTTTCCCGGTAGGGGAGCGTCAAGTAAATCACCTGCGATACATTCCTCGATGTTTGAAAAGAATCCCGCTGATAGCGAGAACTCTGCAAGATACATACGTCTCCATGCTGACTCAGGCATAACCTCTTTGTCAGACTCTACCTCGTCCACATCATCTTCATTAAGTAATGGATTCTGGTACACCGTGTAGTGGAAATACCTGTGGTTCTTATATGCACCTCTTTGCGCTGCTGCACACCCACGCCTGAACCAGTGTTCAGGGTAGAGGGAAGGGATGCCTTCATAGAAGGCTTTCCCCATTCGACCTGCCTGTCTAAGGGTAGGTCGCAATTTTTCAGCAGCTGCATTTGGGATATCCTGTGCTTCAGATACCCAGAGGAAGTCCAGTCCCACAGTCTGTAACGCCTGTGCATTATCAGCAGATTTCATTTCTATAAGTCCCCACACTTCCTCAGTCATACCATTCAATGTAATGGTCATATTCGCCTGATTAACTTCTCGTATCCAGTCAGGATTAAGAAGTTGTAGTAGTTCGTTCCATGCCTGTCTGCCCTGTACGTAGGATGGAGCAACTACCCATGCGTGAAATCCTGGTGGAACAAGTTGGTACCTGTTAATTGATTCCATCGGACGGCTAAGAGATTCGTAATATGCGGACTCTAATTCACCAAGAGCGCAACGAGACTTACCCCAACGTCGTGCCGCCTCTAACCATTTCTCCTTGGAATTAAGACTGTGTACTTCTATCTGACCTTCGTGTGGACTATACCGCGTCCTCAACAATTGCTGTGTCATCTTCTATCTCCAAGTACCTGTGAGGTGTTCGTCGATCTGGTATTACCGCTCCGGGAACTAGATCATCTGCGACAATTGGTTTGATCTTAGGTTTTACTTTACCACGTCCGCCACCCTTTGTTGGCCC
>VTLG01014327.1_pt1 | contig 11225 bp, 10 predicted proteins | sample 4694571 | NCBI WGS metagenome assembly VTLG01 (sample SAMN12604809, study PRJNA352737) | marine metagenome | biome: ENVO:00000447; feature: ENVO:00000209|ENVO:00000569|ENVO:01000036; material: ENVO:00002151; isolation source: viral sequences binned using virsorter ... | reverse complement strand
TGGTCAGCAGTTGCACTTGCTTCTATCGCATTTAACTTTGTATGATCTGCGTCAGTGAATACATTGGAATCTGTAGCTGCCTCTACAAGAGTTCTTATTTCACTAGCTGTCTGATCTGCTGTGGCACTAGCTTCTATTCCTGTTAATTTAGTTTTTTCAGCATCAGTAAAGGCATTGGTATCTGAGTTGGCTTCATAAGCTGTCTTTATCTCTGCGTTTGTTTGATCTGCGGTTGCATTGCTCTCTACTCCATCTAATTTTGTCTTATCGGCTGCACTCATTGAACCAGCAGCAGATGTTGTAGCTGCTGAAATACTGATAGCTGGAGTCGAACCACCAGAAGAAACTATAGGGGTTGTGCCTGTGACTGAAGTAACACCACCAGCAGAACCAGATGCTGCGGCTGTAATCCTTCCCTGTGCATCAACTGTGATATTTGTATTTGTATAACTACCAGCAGTGACAGAAGTGTCAGCTAATTTAGCAGCAGTAACAACATCATCATCTATAGTGAAAGTTGCACCAGAATTACTTACAACAATATCTCCCTTATCTCCATCAGAAATTCCTCCGTCTGCTCCATCTTGTCCGTCTTGTCCAGCAGGCCCCTGCGCTCCTGTATCGCCTTTAGGAATAGTAAAGTTAAAAGTAGCAGCACTTGACGATCCAGAATTTGTTACTGTTGCTGAAGATCCAGCAGCACCTGTAGTTACTGTTCCTACAGCTATGGTCGCAGCAGCACCATCACTTCCATCACTTCCATCACTTCCAGCAGCACCTGTAGCACCTGTATCTCCTTTCGGGATTGTAAAATTAAATGTTGCAGCACTAGATGTTCCAGAATTTGTCACTGAAGCGTTAGTTCCAGCATCTCCTGTTGTTGTGCTACCAACCGCTATAGTTGCAGCAGCACCGTCAGAGCCGTCATTACCTGCTGGGCCTTGACTTCCAGTACTTCCAGCAGCACCAGTATCACCTCTTGGGATTGTAAAGTTTAGTGTAGCTGCTGTTGTACTTCCAACATTAGTAACCGAAGCATTTGTACCAGCGTTTCCTGTAGTTACTGTACCTATAGTTACTGTTGCAGAACCTTCCCCCTGTGGTCCTTGAGCTCCAGTTTCACCTGCTGGCCCTTGAGGCCCTGCCGTTGTAATCTCAACAGTAGTAACTTCATTTACCTGACTAACTTCTACTTTGTTAGGTGTACTCATTCTGAATAGCCCTCATTTATAAATAGTGTACCTCGTAAATATTGAAATTTCTCTCCATTTGGCTGCGTTAATTGCACATCATATTTTAATTCATGTTTATTAAAAGTTGCGGTCTGTGTATCTGTCAAAGCAATATCCACAACACCGCCTGTTCTACTTGTGTAAGTGATTGACCAATCAGCATATTTTGTATCCCTGAAACCATCTGAAGTAATACTATAGACTTCAGCATCAACTGTATATCCAGTCAAATCAATAAGATTGCTGTTGCCATCCCTGAAAGTAAGTTTAATTGGAAAATCATTACGTCTTGTAACATCAAAATCTGCGGTTCCAGCAATAATAGCCATTAGCCAGCCTCCAATGCAGCAACTTTAGTTTCTAATGTCTCTATCTTAGCAACTGCTTCCTGTAATGCTTTTGTTAAAACAGAAACGATTGCATCTATATTTAACGTCTGTATAGCATCACCATCTTTTTCATCATTAACTGCACTTGGTATTACTTCAGCTACTTCATGTGCTACAAAACCCTCTCTAGCAACACCATCACCATCACCTTTAAAAACGCCATAATCTGTATATTCATAATTAACTGGTCTTAATAATTTTATTTTGTCAATTCCTAGTGCTGTTTGTGTAGTGATATTTTTTTTAATTCTATAATCTGAACCAATGATACTTACTTGACCTTCATCACTTTCATCAATCCATAATTTTAATGCTGTTCCTGTCCAGTAAAAATTATACATATTACCAGATGTAAGGGTTGCATGGTTAGCCCCTCTTTTACTTGCTAAACCTTTTGGTAATATGACACCACTTTGATTTAAAGTTTGATGGAATCCTCCTGTTACATTAGTTTCATTATGTCCATTCCAAATATAAGCACCTACATTAGTATATCTCCATCTAGTGAGTAACGTACTATTTGAATCAACACCTAACTTAAATTGTATTTCTCCACCATCTTGTGCAATTAACTCTAAAGCACCTGTGCCTCTATGAACTAATTGAGAAATTGTGTTTGCTCCTGTAGAACCTCTTAAAAGACGTAACCCATAATCTGTATATGTAGTATCTGCAACAAAATCTAAATACGCATCTTTATTACTAACATTATTAGTCTTTATTTCAATGTATGCCTCATCACTTGGTGGTGTAACAGATAAAACGCCTTTTATATCTGTTCCTGTACTTTTAAATAAAGCTGTATTTGTACCACCATTAGAAACCCCTATTTCATTACTAGCACTTCTGTAAAAACCTGTACTTGTACTATTTGTAAAGGTATATGATGGATTTGACGCAGAACCATTAGGGCCGAAGAAACTGCCATCCGTCAAACTTATAAAATCTATTTTAGCAGTTGCGTTTGCTTTATAAAAAGACATCTTTCCAGAGGATGCTTCATCTGCATACCACATATATTTATATTTCGTAGTTGGTGCGCCACTTGAAAAACCATTATTGATACTTATTGCATCAAATAAATTATTCAAATCAGTTCTTACATCTGCACCTGAAGCATTATCAACTACAAAATCTGCTGGTTTTCCCATTTTTCTTTATGTTTTTCCTATTATACTACCCTTCACCATATCCGAAAGCACTATATGTAAATGATCTCTGAACAAAGCTAGAACCGTTTTTAATACTTACTACAAATTGAGTTGAGGTAACACTGTCAATAGTAAAGAAATCACCTGATTGCATATTATTAATATTTATAAAAACAACTGGTTTGAAGGCTGTTGTACTTCCCCCTACTGCGGATGTTCCTAAAAAGAATTTTTTATCAAAAGTAACAGTAGTCGCTCCACTGCTAGAACTTGTTAAAACTCCATTTGTTGCACTTGAATTATCTATACTTCTTTCTGTTCTTGGTCTAAATATTATATTCACACCTAGCTCTTCAATATCTACATTTTCATAGGTGCTTGTATTTTGCACTAAGACTTTAAATGATAATGTTCTGGCAATTATGTCTGTATTTACAAAAGTTTCAAAGGTTGAACTAGCAGACGCTGTTTGGCTTTTAGCAACTTGAAATATAAGATCTGCACTTTTATCAACGACTGTTGTACCTGATGTAAAAATATCAGGCCAATCATCCATAAGGTCTGTATGACTATCCCATAAACCAGAAGGGCCAAGAGTATCGAATCCAGATTTTTTAAAATGTGGTTCTATATGAAATCTAAAAGCAGCACCTAAATCAATATCATTAGCAGCAAACGTATATGTACCTTCACTAGGAATACCACTACCACCTCCTCCAGTAACTAAATCTAATGAAGCAAACGTTGTGCCATCAGATAAGGCAAGAGTATTAAAATCTGAAAGTGAATCAAAACTTACCGCACTTGACAGTTTTAACCCACTAATAGAACTGTCGTATTCTAAATTTACTTTAGAACCAGCAAAATTATTTGTATTCTCTCTTATTTGAGCAGCAACTAAATTATTAGATGCAATAGTTCTATTAACAACAACTGAAGTAGCAGTATCTGATTCATTGCCCTCTACATCAACAAACCTCAAAAAATACTCGCCACTTTGATAGTCATTAATAATTATTTCTTCAAAATTACCATCAACTTCTTTTAAAAAGTTAGCATCACCTACAGTAGCAGTACCATCAGAAACTAAAGAATACTTAACTTTGATTTTCCCCCCAAACAAAACATCTTTGTCAGTAGCACGATCAAATTTTAAAATAAGATTATCTCCACTTTCTTCTGCTCTTAAATTAGTTACAGCACTTGGTTTCGCACTCAAACCTTGTGCAAGAATTGTTTGTGTAGAACCTACCCTACTGTGTACATGAGCGGAATTTATTGATTTTACGGTAAATTCATAACTACCCTCTCTATTATTTAGTAAAACAAATTCTGTTTCTGTGGTGGTAGTTACTATAGGTGAACCACTGTTAAATTTATAAACAACCTGATATTTTTTTGCTCCGTCTACATTACTAAAATTTAAAACTATTCTTGTAGTAGCCCTACCCCTAACAACAATAAGTTCTTCGCTTAAATTTTGTATTTCTGGAGCAGGTAATCTATCTAATAAAGTTGTTGGACTTCTACCTAAACCAAGAGTGCTTGTTTCGTCATCAATAAAAATGTATTTATTATCGTCATAAACTATAGCTGAAATACTAAATACAAAATTATTTTTCTGTTTTATATTTGTAATTCTGAATTTTCTATGTTGTACATTACCAGTTTTAACAGCCCATATCGTACCAGCTTGAGGTTCAGGACTCAAAGCTGATGATAATGTAATCGTACTGCCAGACACCGCATCTATTGTTCTTTCTTGCACCCCTCCATCTTTGTCAATAATTAAAAAAGTATCTCCAACTAAACCAACAGTAGTATCTGTACTATCATCAACAACCACCACTGTAGAACTTGTCACTGTATTTATTCTGCCACTTGCCCTAATAGATTCTTTTAATCTATCAGCAACTTTAATAACATCAAAAGGTTCTAATATAGAAGCAGCTTCCAAACCACATTCAAAAGATACGATTTCTGCCTCTCGACTTGAACTATAAATTAATGATCTGCCAAGACGCTTTGCTTGATCTTTGTCAGTTGTATATAAAGATTGAATATTTATTTGATTTAAACCATAGTTTTCTTTTAAAGAAGGATCTAAATTATCTGAACTAACAGAAATTTGATCTAATTCTTGTATTTCATTATTAAAATATGAAACATTTATTTGAGTATATTTTTTATCTTTATCAGTTCCAGAATAAGTAAATGCTCCATCAACTACATTTGCATTAGTAAATAAATAAGAAGTAACAGTTTCTGGTTTATCTAAAGCAATTTTTATAGAACCATTTTTATAATAAACAGTTGCTCTCATTAAACCAGCCACTTCTTTTATTAAATCAAGTGCTTTTTTTCTACGATTTATTACTCCATTAAAAGAATATCTAGGCTTACCAGAGTTATTAAAATCTGAACAATATGCACTTGCAGCATAAAAAGATGCCTTATCAATTTTTGTATCATCTATATTTAAACCATAATCTTCTGTTAATAAAGCATACAAAATCCAAGCTGGATCAGATGTCCAAAATTTACCACTTTCTTGATTTCTTGTACCTGTTAGGGCAGCAAATGAATACCCTGATGGATATATAATTCTACCTGTATCAGCAGTGTCTATAGTCACTCCAGTTGGTATGCGGATCTTAATTCCTCTAACAAGATACTGCCTTGTGGGTATGTTTGGGAATTGCTCTGCTGAGTACCTCAAACCTATATATGCTGATTTTGGAAAGTTTGTGACTGTTTGTACTTGTGGTAAAACTCCTTGTAGTCCTGAAAAGAAAAATTCAGTAAATCTTCTATCACCTTCTTCATGCACATTATTACCATTACTATCATTTGGATCGCTACCACCATTAGCTCTAAATTCTAAATCTTGTCTTATAACATCAACACTTATCGGATAATGATTACCAACTACAGTCATATTTTGAAAATAACTTGCTGGAATATCTACCCTGTAATCTTTACTAAATTGACCTCTAGACACTCCATTAACAAATTCTTCTCTCCTATATATCTCAACATTATTTTTGTCTCTTAATCTTAAAAGTATATGCACATCACCAGTTTCTCCTTTTCTATGGCCAGTATTTAACTCTAAAGCAACTGCCGACCCATCATCCGCACTTGTTTGAAAAATCCTTTCCCATGTCAAAGTAATTATTGCTCCTCTTGGAGTGCTGTTTATATCAGTTCCAGCATTAAGAGTACCTGTTACTTTATTAGCCTCCGCATCACCATTATTTAATACTTTAGCTGGACTTAAATTACCAGCAGCCCTTAGTTCGTCTACTCCAAGCATAATATTTTGATTCTCAGTACCATTTCTTAGTGCAAGAGAAGTATTTTGTATATTTTCAGTACCAGCAGAGTCTCTTATAGCACGACCATCTAAAAAAATATCTTTTTGTGCTTCTTGTATATATGTTCTTTCGGCATCACTTGTAAGCGTAGTATCTTCTGCACTACTGGGAACTAATAAACTTGATGGTATAGATAAATTATTTTTTGATGGTGTGGCAAATCCTTCAATTTCTGCTCCGTCAGAAACTAAATCTAAGAAAGTAAAAAACTGTTCAGCTTTTAAAAATCTATGAGGTAAATCCTCCGATAATTTTTCTAGCCTTATGCTACCTAGTTGTTTTGCCATTTTTATGTCGTACTATCATCAACCTTTAATGTATCAGAACCAGCACTAATAACCACAGATCCGACTAGACATTCTCCAAATATTAAAGGTGCTGGAACACCAGATTTCGTAGTATTAGCAGTTTGATTACTAAGAAAAGAAGTTACTTGTGGGTCTGCTGTAGGATCTTCAGGAGTGGGAGTAAGTAAATCTGCTAAAAATGTAAGACCTACGATAGCTGCTGTATAAAGTAAAGCTGCGGTAACAGTACCATAAGTAATAAATCCTGTGATAAATGGAATAACAAAATTTAAAATGTTACCGCTTATCAAAGGAATAACTTTAATATCTCCTTCACCCTCTATAGATAAATTTGCAAATGTTATATCGACATCATTCATAACAACACTGTATGTAGCGTCAGCTAAATGTTGCTTACAATCTGGATAGTTGACCTTAATAAAGCTAAATACTTGATCTACATTAGAAACATCAGCCTCAAATTCTTTTACACCACATAATTTTCTTAAAGGCCCATATAATTTTATTTTTCTTGTCATAAGTCTGTCTCCATAAAGTGCCAATTATCATCTTGAATCGAATAAATATACCAATCCATCATGTATAACTTACAATTATTTATGTCAGCTTTAGAGGGTTTAGCACTACCTTCTACATGAGAATGAATAACAGCTAATATATCCGCACCACTATCTTCACAGGCTGCGAAATCTAAAGGATTAATAGCAAAGGTTATATCATCTTGAACATGAGAAACAATATTTTTACAAGGAAAGAAAAATTCATTACCACCTCTTTCTACTAACAAACCACAACCCTCTGCTGGTTTGCACTTTAAAAAATGTTTTTTTGCTTCTTCTTTCCAGTTCATACAAATACAAAACTACCAGCAGCAGGGAATCTATCTTTTGTTATTTGATTTCTAGGCAATGTTAAATCTTCAGAATCAATGGTGTTAACAAGTTCAAAGCTACATACTTGATTATTTTCAATAATTTTTTTATTTATTTCAAATGTATCATCACTTAATTTTTTTAAAGGATCTGGGGTGCCATAAGGATTATTACCTGTAAAATTTGCGTGATCTAAAAACTGTGCCAGTGTTCTAATTCTTTTGATCTGTGCTTTTTGTAAATCATTAAAAGGAGTTTGAGCATTTACAATCTCTAATATTGCAGAAAAATTGCCTACAGTATTTGCAAAAGTCATAGTAGGTCTTGCCATTGTTGTATTATCGCCACTTTCAAATCCTTCAGCCTGACAAGCAATAGCTGTATAAGTGTTACTATTAAAAATTATATCTGAATTAATTTCGTTTGTACCATTATGAAATCTATATAAGGTGGTCACTGAAGTATCTCCAGTTGCAAAATGAATAGGATCAAAAAGCTGAAGTTCAAATAATTCAATAATTGTAATGCTATCTAATTTTTGTAGCTGTTCAACAGGAATAGTAGTACTCATGGCTGAAATACCTCCTCAAATGTTGCTTGTATTGTAACTCTATTTAAGTAAGTATTTGTTCTAGGATATTTTTCACAAATAAATTGTCTTGCTGTGCTTGTTGCTGGTGGTGTAAATGTAAAACTTGCACTGTCTTTAGCTCTGGCATCAAAAAAAGCTAAAATCTTATCACCATCAGAAACAGAAACAACAAAAGTTAAACTATATAATTTAGGATTTTGATTTAGGCCAAAGGCATTGCGAGACTTATAGCCATCCCCAAACTGGACTGTGATGTTTCTCGGTGATGCGGTTTCAACAGAACTGTAAGTAGGTGTAGTTGCACCTGTTGTAGTACCAAGTGTTGAATCATCAAATGTAGCCATTATGCAAGCAAACCTCCGCTACGTTTTTGTTTTGCTATTTCTAACTGTATTGCAGTTGCAAGTGCTTGACCAAACTGCTGACCATCACCATCACCTTGAACAGATGAACCAGAGGTATCTACACTAATACTTATATTATTTGTAATAGAAGAGCCACCGATTTGATCGTTTGGAATAATAGTACCCGCTCTAGAAGGAACAAACAATTCTGGCCCTCTCTCACCAACCAAAGATGCACGACCAACTGGCGGTCTGCCACCTTCAGCAAATGAACCAGCTTCTAACTTCATAGGAATACCTGTTGCCTTTGAAGCTGCTCTACCTAATCTCATAGAATCTGCTGATACTTTTGTGCCACCACCTCCTCCTCCTACTAGACCACCTAAAGCATTTCCTATAAAATCACCAATACCAGCAACTGCTCTCTGCATTGCCACTTCAACAAGTTTTCTTTTTAATTGATTTAATACACTGATTGCAGCGTCAGCTAATGTTTTTGTTCCCATTACAGCATCAGTTAAGTTTTGTACAATACCTTCTTCTACAGCTTTACCAATTTCTTTAAATTTTTCTTTTAATTTTTTAGCGGCCTCTGCTTGTTCATCTATTTTCTCTTTCCCTTCTTCTTGTTCTTCATTTGATTTGTTCAATAGTCTTAAGCGTTCTCTAAGTTTTTCTATTTCTTCATCTAATTTTTCAAGCCTTTCTTTTTGCAATCCAACACCTCTCCTTTGTGCTGCTACTTTTGCTCTTTCAGTTTTAAGAGTTTCTATTGCAGCTTTTAATTCAGCTTTTCCTCCCTCTTTAAGTACTTTATTTTTTTCTTTTTGTTTATCTATAAAGGCTATTAAAGCCGTAGTCGCAAGTCCAATAGCTGATGCAACAGCAACAAAAGGCAAAGCGTTAAGAGCGATAGTTGCTAATCCACCAGCAAAAGCAACTTTTTGCAATCCAATCGCTACCACTGGTAAAATTGCTGCAACTCCTTTTGCGGCAAAAGCAATAGATGTTAAAATCATTGCTGCTTTTCCTACAGGTGAATTAACAAATTCCGTAACTTTTATAATTAATGTGGTTAATATTTTTGTTACTTCTTCAACAACTGGTCTTAATTGATCTCCAAAAGCTCTTGATAAATCTTCTGTAGCATTTGTAAAATTTTTAAATACTTGCGTTGGATCGTTTTTAAGTAACTGCTTTAAAAATCCACTACCCTCATTACCAACTCTTCCTAAAGCCCTAAGAACTACATCACTTGTTAATTTACCATCAGCAGCTAATTTTTTTAATTCTCCTATGGTTACGCCAAGTTCTTCTGCTATAGGTGCAAGAACTGTTGGCACTTGCTCTGAAACGCTCCTAAATTCATCACCAGCTAACCTTCCTGAACCAAGAGCCTGTGCTAATTGTCTAAATGCGTTTGATGACTCTTGTGCAGATGACCCAGCTAATTTGGCAGCGGTATTAAATCCAAAAAATACAGTTCTTATATCTTCAACTGATGTTCCAAGTGGTGCTAATCTTGCTGTTATATCTGTCACGCCTTGAAGAGCTTCAGTCGCACTTAAACCAAAAGCTTTCTGCGCATCAGCAGCTATCTTTTGTGATTTTGCAAAAGAACCACTTGCTTTTGTAAGTAGTCTAAGTCTTACATTTAGCTTTTCAAAATTTGCTGATGTTCTTACTGCTTGCCTTCCGATAAGAGTTATACCAGCAACACTAATAGCAGTTCTTAAACCATTAAAAGATTTTTGTAATTTATTAGTTTGATTCTGAACACCATTTAACGCCCTCGTAGCTCCACTTGCATCAACTCTTAATCTAACAACTGCCTCTGCCACAAATAAAAAAGTCTTTCTTCTATATTACCTTGAATTGTGTTTTTGTCGTTGATATGCCTTTTTTTCTTCGTCAGTCTTTACTTCGTAATAAGCAGCCCAATAAATAAGCTCTGCCTCCGTCATATTTTTTCTAAGTTCTTCTAGAGTTTTACCTAATTCAACTGCGAGGAATAGTTCAAATCTTAACCAACTATCCTCTTTTAGTCTTTTTTTGCTGTTTCAATATCAAGCTTTATGTCATGCAAAAATAGCTCTAAATCATTTAAAACCTTTTCTGGTAATAATCTTTGTAGTCGAGGAGCATCCGACATATCAAAGGCTGGAGATCCATCTTCTTTTTCTGCCATTTGGCAAAGTAGTTGAGTAGATACAGTAAGAGCTTCGTCTGTTCCAGCTAATTGCTGTGCTTTGACTCTTGCATATCTCGTTATAGGTTTGAAATAAAGAGTAGTAATTAATTTACCTTTAGAATTTTTTAAATCAAACTTTTTTCTTGCAGTCATTTCATCTTGAAACGCCCCAAGAATTACGTCTGCGGTTCTTTCAGTTGCCATAAATAAATGCGAAGAATTTTACTTTTAGATTGCTGATGTTATTGTGCCAGATGGCTTAAATGTAACTGTAATTGTATTTACATCACCTAATGATGAACTTTGCTCAAAGTTTGTTACAAGGCCACTAAAGCTGATTTTTGCAGATCCACTAGCACTATCAGGGAAAAGTTCAAAAGAAGCAGTAGCAGCGTCACCTGTTGTTAGACAAGCATCAACAAATGTCGCAGTCTCGCCAGATGCAGCATTGTCATAAACTAATTCAGCAGTGCCTTCACCTTCAATTAGTCCACCTATGAATGATTTAAAAGTGTCACCCTGAACAGTTGTTTCTTGGGTATCTTTGGTGATAGACATAGACCATGATCTAGTGCCTAATACTGGGTTTACTGAGGAGCCGCCATCATCAAATTTGACCTGCCCGACATCACCTTTTACAGCAGCCATAACAATAAAAAGAAAGATTTATAATTATATTAACCTTTTTTTAGTAAATTTTCTATTATTCTTTTTATGGTGTTAGTGCTTCATATAATTCAAATGTTATTCTAACCTGTGTTTGAAACTT
>VTLG01013768.1_pt1 | contig 11225 bp, 19 predicted proteins | sample 4694571 | NCBI WGS metagenome assembly VTLG01 (sample SAMN12604809, study PRJNA352737) | marine metagenome | biome: ENVO:00000447; feature: ENVO:00000209|ENVO:00000569|ENVO:01000036; material: ENVO:00002151; isolation source: viral sequences binned using virsorter ... | reverse complement strand
AAAAAATGACCTAGATATATTATAATTATAGCTACCACCTCTACCTGAAGTTCTATCTGCTCTTATTCCAAATGCATTAGAACTCGCACTTGAATTGACAAGACTTCCTGAAGATGCATTTCTAGCACCATTCCAAGTAAGACTTGACATAAATACATATCCATCACTCGTATTGGCTGTGATATCAGGCATTAAATAACTACCTTTGGCATATAATATGTATTCCCATTCATATAACTATTATTATCAGGTGATATTGATATTGATTCAAATGATATAGAATTAAAAGAATGTTCATTCAATTCTTCTTCAAAATTATTCCAATATGTTATTTTAGCCCCTGGCTTAGATCTGGCTATTGCAAAATCTTTGAAACTATTCCAATTATCATCTCCATATGTATCTATAAAGATGCCATCATATGTGTCTGTAAGGCTTAAATTAGCCCAATCCCCCTCAATTATAGTTACATTAGACTTATCACTAGCCCAAGCACTTAATCTTTCTAGAATCTGTGGGTGGATCTCTATTATTGTGTGGGTATTTACTCCTTGTGCTTGTATGTAATCTGCACATACGCCCATACCAAAACCTATCTCTAATACATCCCCATTATTATGAGAAATATATTCAGCAGATTTTTCCATTATAGATGTTTCCCAACTCATCATTACTTCTGCACCATCTTCATTAAGTATCTTAGTATCTTCAAAGGTTAGTATTTCGTCTTTAAATGCCATTAAAATTGGAAGTCCGATGCAACTGTTCCATAACAGATCTCATTAGTTGCATCCCAGTAAAAACTTAATATATCTACATGATTTGCATCTGTTGTGAGCGTAGGATTACTACCTCCAGCGAATATAACCCCTGCTTCACCATCTGCGGCACTCTCATCGCTTTCATAAACTTTATAATTCGTTATAGTTCTACTTCCAGTACCATCTTGTTTTAATAATAAAATAAAATTCCCAGATACTTGTGGAAAATATAGTCTTAGATTAGTAGTACTCCCAGCTCCAAAGACATAGATTGCTTTATTGCCGAGTCTAAAGTCACAATCTGCATTACTAGCATCGTAAGTAAGAGCTAGTTGGTCAAATCCTGCTGCACATCCATCAAATTTAAGATGTCCATCAATATCTAATATAAAATTTGCAGATCGTGTGCCAGCATTAGCATCTGTGGTGGAAATAGTTGTAGCTCCACCACTAGCAACTTCTAACTGACAATATCTATCACTTGCTGGATTGTACCACTTCATAAGCCCACTTGATAAATCGAAAGTAATATCTCCATCTGTATTAAATTGTATATCAGCATTAGCTGCAGCTGAATCAATTGTAGCAATAGTCGTAATGCCACTCGATCCAGTAGTTATCGAAAAGTAGTCATCCTTATCATCGACATTATATAAAACTAAATTTGAGTTATCACCAATTAGTTGTTTCCCCAGTTTTGCATATGTGCCATCTAAACCTGCAACCACACCAGTTGTTACACCGAGGTCATCAAGCCTGGTTGTACCACCAACATCTAAATCATCAGTAATAGTTACATCATCTCCAACGGCTAGATCCCCTGTAACGGTTAGATCCCCAGCCATGTTAACATCCATTGTAGGACTCGCAACAGTTTCGTCTACATATTTTTTATTAGTTAGTTCCTTGTCCTCGGTTGCAAAGTTTCCATACCCAACCTTATCATCTTTAAATTCAAGTTTGCTTGGTCTTTCCCCAATAAATAAAGGGGCAAAAGTGGTGCTTAATCCACCTGCAATGCTAGCATACCCTTTCTTTAGCAATCTTAAAATTCTATTTGATGAACCTGCCACTAATCAGTCCCCTCATAATTCTTATACTTATCAGAAAACTTTGAAACAAATGCTACTGTTTCCAAATCCTCTAATCTTTTATTTACTTTAACTATCAAATTCCTTGACAATAAAGGGGGATGAGAATCTTCCTCAAGCTTTTGTAGTCGCTTATGAATATTTATCATCCCCTCATCACTTTGCATTTTATTGGAAAAATATGGGAATAATTTATTTGCCAACCATTTAATCATCACTCCTTAAACCTTTAACGAATCCCCTAATTATAGAGCCAAATACATTGTCTACCAGATCTATAAACCATGGCTCAATTGTCTTATTCCAAACCCCCTTGGTCATCTTCCATTTTGATAAACCAAGTGTCATCACTTTTCCTAAACTTTCAAATGTGGTTTCTACTACCGAGCAAATACTATCGTTAGGTATTTTCTTTAATACCCATAATACAATTGCTGCAGAACCTCCACCCATTAATAATCCTGAGTTTTCACCTAACATTCCTAATACTGAATCTAACATGTGTTATCTCCTTTTTTAATCTTTTTTATAACCATTGGCTTTGAAGTTGCTTATATCAATCTTCTCCATTGGTCTTGTCATTATAAAGTCTTTCAACTTACTATTTTGTATTTCTAAATCTTCCCCACCACTTATATATGGTTCCCCATCGTGGGTATGCCCTACATTATAAACTATAATGGAGCACTTGAATAGACCGACCCTTACTATCCTACCTGCGTACTTTTTCCCTTCTATCCATATATATATAACATCTCCAACATTAATCGAATTGCCCCAAAATATTTTAAATGATTCTGTTAGGCCTTCTATTGTGGATCTGAAAAGTACCGCCAAAAAACCAACTACAAATAGCCACCCATAGTTTCCTATAAAATCCGTTCCAATTGCTTGTAGTTGTTGCTCGTCCATTCATTTATTTCTCTATTAATAATTTCTCTAAGTGCTTAAAGCCTTCATCTATTTTAGACTCTAGCCTTGCAACAGAAACTTGCACATTTTGAATCCTATCTCTATTGCTTTGAATCTTTTTCCTACTATCTCTTCCCTCTGATTCAATGCTCTCAATCTTTGTTGTTGTTGCACCTTGTGTAAATATAAAAGTTCCTAAGATTGTAACTAGAGTTATAATCGTACCTAGTGATATTTTTTTGTCTAAAATCATTTATGCCTTATAAAATTTTGGTATTGGAGTATGACTACTAGTCCAATGATTAGACGACAACTTCAAATATTGTTTTGGTCTTTTGTCTTTTCTTTGCACTTTTTGCATTATATGCCTCCAATGATTGTTTAATGTTATAACCTTCTTTGCTTGTATGTTGAAGGTCTACTTTAATTCCATCTCTATTTCCATTATTATAAAATATGTAGCAATTTTGACTTGCTCTGCCGTTTAGATTTAATGCCTTCTCTGAATAGTCATTAGCCCCTACCATTGAGGAACTTCTTCCAAAATTGTCGCCCACTCTAGCTGAGTGAACATGACCAAATATAACATAGTCAATTTTTATTCCTTTTAAAGAGTACCTTCCAGCGATCTGGTTCACCGAGCTGTCCAATTTGCCTTTTAATGAACCGTGTCCATGTAGCATTAATAAATTTTGTCCTGCGACATTTATCACTAATTCTGACGGATCTCCATGTATAAATTTAACACAACTATCTCTAAATAAATACCTTAAACATTGGAATATTGTGTAATCATAGTTATCTGAAGCTAAGACCTTAGACCACCCAAGCTCTGGGTTCGCCCTTCCCTCATTCCCAACTACAGATGAAACAGTTACATTAAAATCTTTATTCAAGTCAAGTATTGCCTGTTGCAGTATATCCACTCCAAGAAATGTTGCATTAGCTCTATTTGTAGCTTGATTTAAAAGTTCATCGAGCCTTCTATCACTATTCATTAAATCACCAGTTAAAGCCATTACGACATTGCTTATATTTGCTGTTTTAAAGTATGTTTTAGCCTTATTTACAAAGTATCTTACTCTTGCCGATGCAACCTTAAAATCATATCGATTGTTTTCTAATTCTACCAATTCGTTGAAGTGGACATCTGAGAATTGTATTACTCCAACTGCTTTATTATTTGTTTTGAATTTCTTAGTTGTTTTGCTAAGATTGTTTTTTTCAAAAAGCGTTATTAATTCTTTAGTATATTCCTCAACTGCATTCTCAATTCTTGCATGCTCACGGAATGCTTTGTTGTGTATTCTGTTTTTGTCCTGAGCACTCTGTTTCTGCTTAGATAGTCTTACATTCTCTCGTATTATATCGTGATCAGCATCCCATATAGGGAACACAGTCTTTGAGCGACATTTGATGCAACCATACCTCTGCTTGTCTGTCGTAGCACACTTCCCTTGCTTAGACATGCCTATATGATAACAGTTAGGACAAACTAACTTCTTTGGGTCTATCATTGACCTCCTGGCTTTGCGTTTACGACTTAATTATGTCGCTTAATTCTTTAGCCCTATTAGGACTATCTGACCTTGCCCATTTACTATCGAGCATCTCCTCCGCAGCCATTAAAAAGTTGTCATCTTTAATGTATTGTATTGTTTTTTTAAATTTTCGTACTCCAGAAAATCCTATCTGGAATATCATATTTATAAGAACATCTTGTATGCTTTGTGGTTTATCCCAAAACCAAGAGTCCCAATCTTCGTTGCCTTTAATTCGGTCTAGTATACCCTTGATCTTTCTATCTAAGATCAGGTCGGCAATCTCTTTGTCCATATATAAATCTTTTATAGCGAAGCCATATCCTATGGTGTCGTAACCATTAGGGCATTTATATACACGAGGTTCAAAACCCTCGTGCTTTGCAACCATTTCTTTTAAGTTATCTAAATCTCTCATTTCTTTTTCTTTGAAGATTTTTTCTTTTCTTTCTTAGGTGCAGGCTTTGGCTTAGATACTTCCTTTACAACCTCTATATCATACATTCCTGCTTTAGTAAAGTTCTCAAATTGCTTTTCAGAAATTTCTTCTACTCTTCCATATCCATCGAATCCACTTGGGGCGTTCTTTAAAAATTTAACTTTCATATATCTCCTAGATTAATGCTTGGGGACAAAAACTTGCCCCCAAAGCATTGTTATTTAACTATTAAGACTGCCAAGCAGCTGCAGTATCTTGGTCGTTTTCAACCAATGATATAGCTTTTACTTGATTTGTGTCTTGAAGTAGCGAACATCCATAAATCATATCAGTTACCATCTTATGACCTATATATGCAATATCATACTCTGCTACAGGGGTTGGTCGCTTACTATAAGCAACACCTAGTGCAGATCTATGAATAACATAACCACCTGGTCTACGAGTATCTGCTAGAGCAGATCCATCTTCAGCAGTTGTATCTGCATGAATTGTATCGTTACCAACTTCTGGGGACTGTATAACAGGCATACCCATAATAGTTCCAACAGATCCTGCAGGTAAATTAGCAGCACCAGTTTTGCTGACATGGATGAAATCCTCTAAAGTAAAGAGTGAAGAGAATAATCTATTCGATAATACGAATACACACTCTTCAGGTCTTAGATTTTGAGAATACATATATCTCATAATATGAGCTATTCTAGATCTATTCAAAACTCTATCTACACTATCATCTCCATTGTCTAATTGTACTGCATTTAGACTGGTTGCTAATTTTGTAAATAGTGCTTTTTCAACATTTAAAGCTAGTTTATATCCCATTGATGATGCGATACCATTTGTTAGATCGTATGATGCCTGTGTTTTTGCTAGGTCATCAATCATAACAGCAGTTACATAGTGCTCACTAATACTAATACTATGCTCAACTTCTGTATTAGTTGTGAAATCAACAGGCTCTCCCTGTGTCTTTGATACTGCATCTGACACATCTTGATATGTTGGTATGTGGATTGTATCTCCACCCCCTGAAACAAGAGCTGAATAATCACTTGCTAAACTGCCTAGAACCAACTTCTTTTGAAATGAAGCTCTGATTGCATCTGCCCATATCTCAGGTATAAATACATCGAGTTCAGTTTTAAGAGTTTGTTCGGCAGTAGGAAAAATTTGTGTTGTTGCCATTTCTTAAATCTCCAATTACACTTTCTTTCAACTGCCAATAGCCTTCATTTTGAAAGTGCCGCCATTTAAGGCATAATTTAAGAGCTAGCTTCTGTCTTTGTTGCTATTCTGAGTGTTTTGAATATATGTGTCCCAATTCGCTTTCATATCATTAGGACTATTCCAATCTACTTTAAGTGGCTTAACTTCGCCTCTTGGATTACCAGCAACTTCAGGAGCATTGCTCTTTGTATTAATTTTCTCCGTTACAAATTCGAGAGTATCCAAGTCTAGCTTTGCTAATCTTTCTCTCTCATCTTCAGGTACTGATCCAAGAAGGGATTCTCTACGATTTGACTCATAAGATTCCCATTTTTTAGCAGTTGCAGAAAGTGACTCATTTTCAGAGGATGCCTTTTCATATAAGGTTTTAAAATCCTCCTTCTCTTTAAGTCGAGATTCTTCAATTGAGGTAAACTTTTTTTCAAGTTCTGCTATTTTTGCTTCAGATTCCTGAGCCCTAGTTCTGTACTTCTTGTTCTCGTGAAGTAGGTGTTCCATAGTGGGCTGATCTTTGGACACCCCTGTTGAAGATTCTTCGCTGGCTGCTACTGGCACTTCTGGTTTCTGTGTATCTTCTGACATTATATCTCCTCTAGATATGGCGTTAATGTGATACTTTATATACAATATCTTGTATATATCCTAGTATGTAACTTATATTACTTAGTAGAATTATGCAATCTTTATCTGAAGATCTAGTAAATTTTAAGAAAAAATGGTTTGATTATATGGGGTATACACCGCACAATGGTCAAACACGACTTCATTACCCAGATAAAGGAGATGCAAGGTTTTTTGTTATGGTTTGTGGTCGTAGGTTTGGAAAATCTACCTCTGCAGCGATGGAAGCAACATATTATGCCTCACAACCGAATAAGACGATCTGGCTAGTAGGATTATCCTACGATAAGGCAGATATTATGTTTAGGGAGGTGTGGAAGCGAATGGTTATTGGTAAAGCCAATGATATAGAAAAGGCTTCAGAAAAAGATAGAATCATTCGGTTCAAGTGGGGCACAACAATAGAAGCAAAGTCTGCTGACAACCCAGACTCTTTAGTTGGAGCTGGATTAGATCTGCTAGTCATAGATGAGGCAGCTAAGGTAAAGAAAAAAGTGTGGGACATGTATCTTTCTCCCACGCTAGCAGACAAAAAAGATAGTAAATGTATATTCATAACAACCCCTGAAGGATTTAATTGGATATATGATTTATATTTACTTGGACAAAAAGATAAGTTATGGGAATCGCATCAAGCCCCCTCGTGGGAAAATCAATTTGCATTCCCAGAGGGAAAAGAAGATCCTTTCCTCATAGAAAGAAAAAGAAACATGTCAAAGGAAATGTTTGACCAAGAATTTAGGGCAGCATTTACTTCCTTTGAGGGCAAGGTATATCCATTTGATAGACAGAAAGATATGGGAGATTTCCCATATAACCCAAACTATCCTACTTTTTGCTCTATTGACTTTGGTTATCGTATGCCAGCAGTTGGTTGGTTTCAAATTTATAAAATAAATGGTATAGAGCATATAAATATGATTGATGAAATTCTTCATGAGAAAAATATAAAAACAGACGAATTGGCCAGTAGAATAAAAAGTAAAAAATATGGAGTTAGGGCTTATTACGGCGACCCTGCGGGAATGCAAGCCCAGGGACAATCTGGACTTGGAGATATAGAAATATTTAGAAAGCATGGAATAGAGGTAAGGACTGTTAGAGATAAAGCATCAAGAAGTATTGCTTCAGGTATTAGCCATGTTAGAGGATTTATTGAAAATGCCGATAACGAGAGATTTTTGCATTTGGATCATAAATGCCAGGGAATGGCTCAAGATTTGGAAACATATCGTTATCCAGAGGCTATTGACAACAAAGAATTAAAACCAACACCAATTAAAGATGGGAATTCAGATCATGGGTGCGACATGCTTAGATATTTTTTAATAAATCGATTCCCAATAAAAAATAGACAATTAACCACGAGGGCTAGATGACAGTAGAAGATATTATAAAAGAATCCATTAGTGTAGCAAAATTGCTTCAAGCAAAAGCTAGAAGAAAAGAAATTTACAAGCTTCTTGATTATTATTCTGGTTGCGAAACATCAAAATATATAGAGAAGTATTTTGATGCAGATGCTTTTAGGGAAATACCTTTATATGAAGCAAACTTTACAAAAAGATTTATAAATAAAATGTCAAGGATTTATACTGTTGGGGCAAATAGGAATGTCAATAATGAATATGGAAAATTAACCAGGAAAAAAGATGCTAGAATGAAGCATGTAGAAAGAATGACTAGGTTGTGTGGGTCTTTAGCGACTCAAGTTATTTTTAGAGATGATTTGGAATACCCTTGCTTTGACTATAAGCCAGTATATTACTTTGATGTTCATATGGGAGATAACCCATTTGTGCCAGAAGCTATAACATATCCTATTATGCAAAATGTAAATGATGTGTCTGTCTATAGCTCAGATAAGTTGCAATATGCTTATTGGGATAAGGGTAGGTATGTACTTTTTGACGAAGATGGAAATATCTTAGAGGAATATGACCATGGATATGGAATTATTCCTTTTTTATTTACACATAGAGAAGAACAATTAGATTCGTTTTTTGTAGAAGGGGCAAACGATATTGTTACTTGTAATGAGCAGGTCAATATTACAATGACAGAACTTCAACTTGGCTTGAGATTCCAAATGTTTGGGCAGCCCTGGGTAACTGGAGTTTATTCCGACAAGGGGATGAAAAGAACTGGGTCAGATCAAATACTTGACTTGCCTGAAGGGTCAAGCTTTGGAATCGAGTCCCCACAGGGTGATATTATATCTGTCATTGAAAGTGTGAAGTTTCAAGTGGATCTGGTTGCTCAAAACAACCATTTGTATGTTCAATTTGCACAAGATGGGGGAGAAGTCCCAAGCGGCATCGCATTGAAAATTAAAGACCTAGAGAGATTCGAGGATTATCAGGACGATTTAGATCTTTGGCATCTTTATGAGGGAGAACTGTACGAGATTGAAAGAAATATAGCAGAATACAATGGATATTCTATGCCTAGAAACTTAAAGATAGATTTTAATGAACCAGAATATCCAAAAACAGTAAGCGATCAAATCTTGCTTGACAATCATAGGTTAGAGCATAATTTAGTTACCGAAGCTAGTCTGTTGACTGAATATAATAAAGACTTAACAATAGAGGAAGCAAATAAGCTTGTCGAAGAAAACAGAAAAACAAACCAAAAACTCTCAATCTTTGAAACAATTCGTAATCAAACTCAAAGACCTGAACAAGTTTGATCTAGCATTAGAAGGAAATATTGAAGAGGTTTTAGCAGACACAAGGGCTTGGGCAGAACAGACGGCTCAAGACTTGCTCGCCAAAGAAGCATATCGAATTAAAGAAGCTAAGCAATTAGGAGAAGATTTTGCGAATAAAATCAATTAAAACAACTTTTGACCCAAGAAAACTTGAAAAAGAGCTGAAAGAAAGATTAGTTGATCTGGCGATGGAATCTTATACGGAAATAGTTGAAGTCGAAACGAAAAAAGGCCTGCGAACTGGAAAAGACATATATGGGAAATCTTTCAAGGCAATTCAGCCCGTAACTCAAGAGATTAGAAACCTGAGGGGACATAGGGGAACAAAACCTCTGATTGAGTCTGGGGATATGAAGGATTCTATAGAAACTATCAAAAGAAAGAAAAACCACTATGCTTTGGAAGCCACTTCGTATGGAAATAGTGCAAATAAAAATGTCCATCAAACTGGTTTTAGGTTAGATGGTGGATTGAAACAAGAACAACCTTATATTAAAAACAAACACTACAATTTTTCAAAAGTTGGTAAAATTCCTGCAAGACCATGGTTCCCGACACAAGATAGCGTTGAAGGATCTAAGAATATAAATAAGAAATTTGAAAAAATAGCAAAACAATACTTTAAAAGCTTCAATAAAGCTTTTACAAAACGAGGAATAGTTGGCTGAAATAGAGGAGATATATAATGAAGAAGGGGAAGAGCAAGAAAATAACACCCTCCTATGGGCAGCTCTCGGACTATCTTTTGGAATCGATGTTTTCGTTTCAAGAATTAATCGTGAGGTTGAAGTTTCAAGAGGGGCAGGAATGGGAGATGCCGCAATCGTTGCAGCACTCGCTGGGGATCTTTCTACCAATGGAAGAATCTTTGGTGAGTTCAGAAATGCTATTAAACGAGCAATTGTACTTGGAGTTATGCAAGGTTTTAGGGTCGGACAAGATAACATTTATGGGGATAGCTTAAAATTTAAGTGGATTTCTGTTGGATCTCCAAAAATATGCAAAGATTGTGAAGAACGAGTTGGCGAAATTAAGACTTGGGACGAATGGCAAGAGCTTGGTGTCCCTGCAAGTGGTTTTTCAGTCTGTAAGGAATATTGCTATTGTCAACTTATCCCAGCAGACCGTGAGATTGACGATTTTGTTGTTGTTGACGGAATTGGAGCAGAAAGAACTAGATAATTACTTTAGTTCTGCCCCAGTATGAAACTTTAAAGTGTCTTTCTCTAATTTTCTAACCCTTTTTTCCAATTTTTTAACTTTTTTGTCCAAAGGATTGTCTTTTTCTACATAATCTAAAACTTTATCCAGCTTGAACTGTTTCGCTATCGCCTTCACCGCTAGATTCACCAACATCTTCTGTAGCATTCATTTTCTCCATTTCTTTTTTAGCCTCAGCCTCTTTTTCAATCAAAAACTTCTTAAATTCAACATCATCGCCCTTATAATCAATATATGTTCCAAGTATGCCAAAGCATCTATTGACTGTTTGAGTTAACCAGGTTAGCTGCTGATCTCTATCTTTGTTTGTTATCTTTTTATTTGCCATATTACCCTCGTTTTATCACCAAAGACTAACTTTAGCCTTTTGATTTCGTTTTTTATAGTAAGTTGTAATGCATTTTGAACATTGACTCTTATTTGCACCATAATCTTCAGTTTTTTTTACTTTTTTACATTTATTGCACACAATTCCACCCTTTTTGAATCTTTTCTTGTGTTTTCTTTCTTGTCTTAAATCATATCCGCTTTTCATGACATCCATTATTTTATTTCTCCATAAGTTTTCATGATATATCTTCTAAGCTTCGCTTCAATTCTTTTTTTCTTAGCTTCTGCTTTCGTTTCCAAAGCTTTATCGCTTCTCTTCGCTTTTTTCGTTCCATTTTTCTTGTTTTTGCCTTTCTGTTTGGCATT
>VTLG01012007.1_pt1 | contig 11225 bp, 10 predicted proteins | sample 4694571 | NCBI WGS metagenome assembly VTLG01 (sample SAMN12604809, study PRJNA352737) | marine metagenome | biome: ENVO:00000447; feature: ENVO:00000209|ENVO:00000569|ENVO:01000036; material: ENVO:00002151; isolation source: viral sequences binned using virsorter ... | reverse complement strand
GGCCCTGACGATTGGGAATCGTATATGAACGAGACATTTTTGTTGGAGTTGTTTTACCAACTGCAGTAATCTTACCTACAGCTCCAGAATCATCTCCCATTATAAGATCGTCCACTGCAAACTGCCCATATTTAGTATCAACAGATATTGTTATTTTTCGTTCTTCAGGAGTTATCAAATTTGTAAATGCCTTTTTCAATTTCCCCATATCTGATTTCATTTCTCCACCAAATAACTTACCTACATTCTCTATGGAATTAGTAAAATCATCTGGATTTTGAGCTGCTACAATAATAGCAAGACCAAATACACTCTTACCTGTAAGTGAAGTATCTCCAGCATAATTTGGTTTTCCAGCACTTATTTGTTTAGTTAATAATTTTCTCTCTGAAATTGAAAGTGATGTATCCCCACTCTCATAAAGAGGAAATTTAAAAATTGAATCTGGATTAAATTCTGAAAGTTGGCCACCAGATTTAGTAAAAGGTCTATTACCGCCTTTCTCAAATAATGTTTGATTTTTGTCTATTATTTCAAATCTTGGGATATCTCCTTCATCATCAAAAGCTTCAGCCATAATAGTTCTACATTTTTTAGCATCAAATATTGGAAGATAGTCCCAAGGCTGCATATCACCAGTCCATGTAGCCGGGTCATATCCACCAGCAACTAACTTTGGTGGAGATACTAATCTTGGCGTTGGTGGAATAAAATCTTCATGATGTCTATCTCTACCCATCTTATCTAAATAATTTCCTAAAAGATGTAAGCGCAGAGTTCTTTGGTATTGATCTCCGACTTCAAAGGACTCTCCATGCAATCTCCCAACATCTTGATTTACCACCACACTTTTATTAAATAACACTCGTCCTTCATTGTCTGTTGCCATTGCAAATCCAAAATTACCAGCTGGTGTTTTCATACCATAAGCAGCATCTGTGGGATCAACATATAAAAAAAACCAACCACTTTCTCGATAACTTCTCAACTGAGTAATTATAGCATCAGCAAGTAAACTTGCTGCTAAAGCAGCTGGATTAGCAACACCAGTCAAAAACAATTTTGCAACTTCACCACCAGCCTGAACTATTGATAAAACAGCTTGTACTGAAGTTATTGCCTTTTCACCAGATTCAGCCATTTCTGCCAAAAATCCTGTATCAGCTAATGTTTTACTTTCCCAGTTCGCCATCTTCTTTCTCTTTTAATAATTGTTCTTTTTGTTTAGCCAATTCTTCAACCATCAATTCAGTAGATGCTTTTAATTTTTTTAATTTTTCAATAAATTCTTCATTTTTAAAATCTTTAGACCATTTCATATTACCCCCCAACCAATACATTACCCGCAGTACCCAAAATTAATGCACCACAATTTCCTGTATCCATAAGTCTAGCTACACCTTTGTTATTTGCAAAAACTGTAGTAGAAGTTTTTGAAATTGTTCCAGCATGGGCCGAAAGCCCAAGAACATGAACTCCAATCGCATCACCAGCGACATGAACAGCTTTTGCTCCCGCTAGAACAGTTACTTGCGAGGGGGTTATTGCACTTGGGGAAAATACATGCCCCAGTGACATATCCCCTGCTACTGATACTGGCATTCCCATATTATCTCCTATAAATTTGTAAATACACCATTTGAATATCCATTAGCCAAATGTTCTGTATTAGTTTGAGTATTACCATCTGAATCTATAAATGCGGTATCTGTGTTTGCAACAATTGTTTTATTTGTTATATCCACATAATCCAGTATAATTTCATTTCTATCACTCATTATATTATTGAAAACATCTATATAAAAATCTCTCTTAATCCAATCTTGATTTTCAATAAATGTACTAGTTCTTCTATGATCCGGATTCTTTTTTGCTCTCATCGTAAAGTGAATAGTTTCATGAAAGGTTTCGTGTATTGGTAAAAATGTAGTTATATTATCACTACTGTCTACCATCGGAGAATTCAACCACTGGTCTAATGCATGTTGCCCAGATGTATTAGCTTTAAAAAATTCTAATGGATCATTTCGTTCTAAAGCCTTGGTCTTTGCATGTACATATCTTGGACACCAATGGTCAATCTCTTTCATCCCCCCATCAATATTTGTTGCTGCATTATATTCACCACTAGCAGTTATAACTCCAGTATCAGAATTTAGAATTAATCCAGCATCCGTAAACATACTTCGTTGAATCCATTCACCAGTAAATTCTACCGTTCCTACTAATTGGTCAGTTGTAGTATTTCCCCAAAATGTATATAAAGACCCAACTTCTGGAATAACTTCTCCTTTTAAAATTACTTGAGTATTACCAGACATACCTCCAGCGATAACAGTTAAATCAGGGCCTCCAGATGAACTTTTAAGTATACCCCCAGCTTTATCTATTCCATCATATGTTACTATATTAACACTACTTGTAATTGTAGCCGGGCCGCATTGTGCTGCAAATATCTTTGTAGTAAATGATGTATCACTTGTAACAGTAGCCACATTCCAAAGTCCATTGATTGCATTATTACTCGCTCCTGTCACATAAACTCTATTATTCGCATCAGTCAAACAATGTGGTGAAGCACAAGTAAATGTGACTGTTCTTGACTGACCTGCTGCCCAACTCGCTGTACCAGTTGTAGTTTTTGTTACATTACCAGATTTTATAATCGCTTCTGTGTCAGGTAATAATTCAAATACTATTGCTCCTGTATGTACATCTGATACACTCGTTCCATAATGATAGGTTCCACCCACTGTATAATTTTCTGAAATACGATTTTCACTAGTTCTTATCCAACCAGTTTCTGGATAAGCTTGACCAGTTAAACGATATAACCAAATCGCTGAACCTGTTGTACTACCAAAATTAGTCTCAAACTGACCAGATAATGATGCAGGATTAAACACATATGGGTTTCCCGGCGTTCCAGTACCACTTCTTGAAGCAGGAGTTGCACCAGTTCCCCATTGACCAGCAAAAATATTAGTCCCACTTATTGTATAAGTCCAATAATCTGATGGAGCTCCAGTATTTGTATCAATTGGATTAATCGGAGCAACAGTTTGTGTCCCTATAGTATAAGTATATTGTGATTCAATATTAGTATATGCTCCACAAACATACATCCCACCTTGATCGACATTCCCCAATGTAGTATACGAGGCTGGATATGGTGACCGACCAGTTCCAGCAAAATCTGTATATGTTACTGTAGTCGCTGGTGATACACCAGCAGTAAATGGTAACAATTCAAATACTCCACCATTCAAACTAATATGTCCTCTATCCACAAATGTATATACCGAATGAGCTGGTACTGCTGGACTGCCTGGATTTCCACTTGAAGCAGGAACCTCTGGAACTGCAGCAACATCCGTTCTATCTACATCATTAAATCGTGCATAAAATATTCCTCCTATATCATTTCCATCTGGATCTTTTAATCCTTCTGGAGCTTTGTTAGATATTGTAATTAAATCATTATTCAATTTATGTGGTGTAGTATCTAATGCACCAGTTTTAATTGTAAATGGGTCAGTACCACCAGAAGTATTTGCATAAGTTGTGGATGAAATTTGAACTTTTGGTTCTGTCCACGCTATATAAGGTTGAGCCATATCACTCCTAATTCAACATTACTAAAGAACCTTTAACCGTATTAATTCCATCAGCCGTAGATGTTATCAGCGGCCCTTTAATCGTAACACCTGCAGGGCCTACAACTATTGATGATACCCCCTGACCATAAGAAAGTTCTATTCCCGAAGCACTTAAACTAACTTTTGCAACCCCAGCCAAATATGATAAGTCTATTCCAGTAGCTCCAGCAGAAATTTTATATATAGCACCCTTTGTTGCTGACATCTCTAGGTCACCAATAGCACTCATCTTAATTTGTCCAAATACACCAGCTGGCCCATTATTAAATTCAAATGCTCCATCTAAGCCTGGTGCAACAGTTTCAAAAATAGTTTTACCAATTGCAGACTTCACAGAAAAGGCTGGAGCCCCCATAAGTCCAGCAAGATTCAAACACGAAGCTTGAATATTATCAGATGCAATTAAATTAATACCTCCACCTGCAGAAATTCCAGCACTACCTCTAGCTGACATATTCAAGGAACCAGATTTTATTGCATATTTTCCTCCAACTTTTACTGTAGAATCTCCGGCTACTTCCTGTGATTTTTTAGAAGTTGCAAACCGTTGTATAAGAGAATGTCCTGTTAAAGTTATAGAACCACTTCCAGCATTTATGATGACTCCATCTTTAGCATTAACAGTAAATTGAGAAGTATCAAAAGAAGCAGCTCCCTTCACTTCCATATTAAAAATACCAGATTCTATTTTATGATAATAACCAGAACTGGATACAATATCCAATTTTCCTGAAATACTTTGATACTTACTTCCGACTACCCTCTCATAAGCATTCATCAATTTAATATCATAATCCTCATTTGCAACCTTAGTAACCTTTTGACCAAGCGATCCAATTTCAGTAAATGTTCCAGCTCTATGATACCAATGTAATCTTTCTTTGCCTGGTGTATCATCTACTTCAATTAAATGACCACTCTCTGACTGATGAACATGGTTGTATGGGTATCTAGCACCATACATTGCTGCAGGGTCTGGCTCCATCCACACTTCTGTTGTATCTTTTTGTGCTTGTTTCGCGGCCCCAAGAGTTTCCATCCATTCATGTTTTTGAGCTACTAAACCATATTTTGAATATGGACTTGTAGTTGGAAAATTACCAAATTGTCCTCTTGCTGCTCTAGGTGTAGTTGGTTCTCCCTCATAATTTATAAAATCTGGATAAGGTTGTCTTTCCGTATGTTCTTCAATAAAAATCTTATATCTATCAGATACATTATCAGTAGTTCCTATTTTACCAGATGGTTTAAGTTCAACACTAGTATAATTATTTGCAGTATTTGCTGTCGTACCTTGCCCATAATGTTTAATTTTTGCTGGAGCTCGTGGAACTTTTTGTTCATCAGTAACTTTACCACCACCGAAATCTAAAACTCTAGTTGCTGATTGTAAAAATGGATGCTCATCTATATCTGCAAGAGTTTGTCTTGGGTCTGAAAATCCTACTTTGTTATCTAGTGGAGCTGGAATACCACCAAGTGTTCCAAAGAAAACTGGTTCCTGTGCATCTTCACCATCTCTAAAAAAACCAACAACCCACGTTCCTTCTACTGGGCCTGTAGGACTGATACCCACACCTGTCTGTGCTGCTGATGTAATTGGTTGTACTGGATATGCCCAAGGTAGTGATTCAGACGGCATCTGTCCTCTATCTTCAGTATGCCACCCAAGAATTCTAACTCGGCACCTTCCCAAATAGAGCGGGTCATGACGATCTTCAACAACTCCCTGCCACCAGACAAAGCCATTTTTTCCCATAAAATTATTCATAATTATCCTTTAACAGCTAAAATAGCACGTGGTGTTCTAATTTTATGGACATTCCTTTTATCATTTGATTTATTTAATCCCCATGTACCATCGGGTTCTTGCATCATTGGATTAGAAAGCCCAAACCCTTCAGCTATTTGTGAGCGATATCCATCTTTCATTGCTTCAACTGCCATAATATATTCCTGATCTTTTACTATTTTATGTTTCAATGCAGTCACTAGATATTTTCCACTGTAGTATTTGTGCGGTTCCTTAATACCAGAAGTTTCAGCTGTCTCTGGATTTTCAGATGGATATTGAAACCATATCAAATCTCCAACCTCTCTGGATGAATCGCCTGGAACCGTAAAGTTAATCTTTAAGCTTTGAGATTGTAGTCTTTGAGAAATTCTTTGTGCTAACCACTCTTCTACTTTTCTTTCTCTTTCTTCTGTCAATTTTACAGATTGTTTGCCATGAACCGTTTCTGCTTTTAAATCAGCTCCAGCAGCTTTTGTTCCATCTTCTTTAGTCACTGTAGAAGTACTAATTCCTGTTGCGAATCTCAAAGTAACATCTTTATTGGTTGGATACAAAGATATGTGTGTATCTGCACTACCAATCATGTCGGCATAATAAGAACAAAGTTTGCCTGGGTCAGAATGAAAGGCCTCATCTTTTTTAGTTTCTGTTTGACTGTCATTCAGGTTATCAGCTGTTGTATCTGTTCTAATTTCTTCAGCCCCAGTATTTTGTCTGTATTCAAATGGAGAATATTTTTCAGGTGGTTCAATATAATAATATGATACTGGAGTCTGTTTCATTTGAATTAAGTCATGGGTCACTACCTTATTAGCGTACATACCCATTCCTAAATTTTTCATAGTATCAAAAGAAGACACCAAACTAAATTCTGTTACCGCAAACTTTTCTGCTATTGTATCGCGTCCACCAATATTGGCTGGTTTATATGTATATACTGCAACATAAGGCTGTTGGCCGGGAACATTTATCAATTCTTGAAACACTTCATCATATACTGGAATGTAAGCTTTCCGTTGTTGTTTCGTTGTAGCCTCATTAGAATTATTTTTATAATATGCAAAACGAGCATCAGCTGGTTTCTTTTTCTTATAGCCCTTAATTAAACCACCCTGAAATAATGTTTCTATTGAAACAAAACGAAACCCCTTTAATGTTTCATAAAATACAAAATTAGATCCTTTAGATTTACTATTAACAGACATAGCTCTTGAAGCTAAAAAATTTATAGCCTTAAATGGTGTCCAGTTAGGAATACATACCGAAGATGCACCTCTAGTTGGTTCAACTAAAAGATCAATATTTGTTGGTAAACATCGTGTGGGTCTTCTATCCCCAATTAAACACTCTACATAAATATCTCTTACAATATCTGCAACAGTATATGGTTTATAATCAGTTACGGTTTCACTTTGAGCTTGATTCTCTACTTGTTTGGTTGGATACGTTCTTTGAACTTTAACCTGCATATTCGTAAACATAACATCAGATACAAAATGCATTTTTATAGCTCTAAAATTCTCATTCAATTGTACTGGTGGGTCTAACTTATAAATTCTAAAAAAATGATTTATAAATTTATCAGCCTCATCTGGATTTGGTGGAATATCAGTTGCAGTTCCGCCAATAGGAGTAGGAACAGCACCCGCCGTTGATATTCTAACCTCAAGAATTTCTTCTCCCATAATTGGGGTAGCTTCAACTAATCCCACACCTTCTTGTATGGTAATATCTCCATGAACTACAGGTGAATATATATCCTCATAAAAATTAATCTCAGTCCAAGAAGCTTCATAGGGCCCTTGATTCATTTCAATAAAACTTCCAGGCCCTCTTGCAGGAGTATATATTCTAAGTCTATCAACTTTAAAACTACCAGTTATTCCTTTAGCAGTATGAGCAGATTTAGTATCCGTTCCTAAGTTGGCAGTAGGTGCAGTTGCCATTATCTAAACATCCCTCTAGCTTCATCCAGTACACTTGAAATATAGATAGGCTGAATCAAGTTTATTGAACGATAAGTTTCATTCTTTTCTTCTTCCCACTCAAATGCATATTTTATTCTACGATAATCTTCACCTATAGTTTTATATGTTGTATGATCTACCTCAAGTACCTGCTCTGGAATTGGGTCTGTAGTACCCGTCCTCTCTACGCGTGGGTGCCAAATATATTCATAATGATGTATAGTAGACTTTGAGGATTCAACCGAACCATATTTCCCAACTAAAAAAGATTGAAAGGCTTTAGAATCCATTGGCCATTCCCAATATGGATCAAAAATTTGATTGACTAGAAATATTGTCCAAGTAAATTTTACATCACCATAAACTTGAAATGAAAGTATATCTGGCCTTTTAATAGACTCTGGAATTATATATGGATAATAGATAGAAATATCATCTGTAATTGCATCTCTTAGCTTTTGTCTAATCAAAAGATTAATCGCAGTACTGTATTCTGGAGATGTTAAATTAGTACCATTAATATCGTAAGGTATTCTTGGAAAATTTGCAAAATATTCTGACATTAAAATCCTTTAGCAATACTATTTTTAGTCATAAGTACTGTCTCTTTAAATTGCATAGACATTGTTGTAGTTGCTGGTACACTTCTTCCATCCTTTGTAATAAATGCTGGAGCTCCACTTGTTGCATAATCTACATTTAAATTCTCTAAAAAACAATTCTTAATTTTAAATAAAGGATTTACTGAAGGGGATTTATAATTTCCAGTTGTACCCTGTGTTGCTTTTCTATTAACATACATTGCTATCTTAAACTCTTCTGGATATGTGAGTGATATTGAAGTGCTTATATCATTTGGAACTGTTGTTGACGTTTGAGATGACCCCGGTATTTCTCTTTCATGAGTACCTGGCGTGCCTGGATGCATGTGCCATTTGAAAAAATGAACTATTTTAGCTATCTCACTTGCTTCGGTTTCGGTTTCTGGAGCCATTACATAATTAAAATTAAAAGTACGAAACCCACCAGGGCCTTGATAAATGATTGCTTTATGTGGATTTATAATTTTTCCAGCTTTTCTTTGTAAGGCATTAACTACCTGTCCCATATTACCTTGGGCTCCCCTAACAGCTTCATTGACTGTTGCTTGTGCAAGAGCAGGGCCTAAATTTAAGCCAGAATATAAATTTTCTGCTCCTCCAATTAATCCTTTAATTGCTTCTATTGGATTTTTTAAAGAAGCAGCTTTTCCTAATGCTGCTTCAGTACTAGCTAGCATACCTTCTGCACCTGCTGCACTTACATCATTAAAAGCCACTCCAACTGCCCCCAAATCAGTATCACCATAAGTCTGTGTATATGATGACTTTAACGCTTCAGAAGGTAAATATAATGCTACTGTACCTTGACTTCCGTTCTTACCCATAGCAGTAAATGTTACATAATGTGGGTATTCCCCAACATTACTTTCTAAAGTCTCTGGATATTTAAATAAAGTCTGGTCATTAGACATCTTCTCTCCATTAGTTATAGTAATACATACATATTTATATGGGATGGAAAAGATTACACACTGGTAAATTTAAACCAAAGAATATAACCAAATACAAGGGTAATCCCGCAGAGATAGTTTATCGTTCTGGATTGGAGCACGAATTCATGAAATATCTTGACCGAACATCATCAATTATAAAATGGTCAAGTGAAGAAATAATTGTACCGTATCGTTCTCCAATAGATGGTAAAAGGCACCGATACTTTCCAGATTTTTGGATTAGAGTCAAGTCTGCAGACGGGAATATAGAAGAAAGTCTAATAGAAATCAAACCCAAATCACAATGCTCACCGCCAAAAGGTGGCCCACCAGCTGACAGAAAGAAACGTAGAAGATATATTAGAGAGGTCAAAACATGGGGAATTAACGAAGCTAAATGGAAAGCTGCTAAATCCTATTGTGAAATCAGAAAATGGAATTGGAAAATAATAACCGATCACGATCTAACTAAATATTAGCATGGCAGAATTAATACGAGAAGGTCTTCTAGACAAACTCAAGACAGCAATAAAAACAAGTAATGTGACAGCCAAAGCAAGAGCTGCTGGGGATTGGTTTAGGGAGAAAGCGAAACAAGCAACTGCTAGTGCACGTATGAGAGCGGTGACTCCTACTCAACTGATAAAGAGACAACCAGAAGATAACATCATGCTTGGAAAGATGTTCTTCTATAAGTATGACCCTAAATGGGCTAAGAAGTTACCTTATTGGGATATGTACCCTTTAGTGTTTCCGTTTGAGAAAGCTCCAGGCGGATTCTATGGACTGAACCTTCATTATATTCCACCAAGAGATAGAGCAATATTAATGGATAATTTAAATCAATATGCGAGTAATGAAAAATATGATAAAACCACTAGACTAGAATTATCATATAATCTACTCAAAAGATACGGTAGAGCAAGACCATGTGTTAAGAGATATCTTGGTGACCATGTAGCATCATCTACTGTCCGTATAGATGCGGATGAATGGGAAATAGCAATCTTCCTACCAGTGGAAAGATTTCAAAAAGAATCTGCACGTACAGTGTGGAAAGACAGTAGGAGTTATTACTAATGGCAGTTGAACAATTTTCACCAAATACATTAAGAAGTACTGTAAGTAGGAGAGGTGGATTTGCTACCTCTGAAAAATTTCAGGTAATCTTTCAGAACCCTCCAGTTACTTTAACTGACTTAACATATCTATGTGAAAATGTAGCACTACCTACAAAGAGTATTTCAGGCGTAGATAAATTAATCTATGGAGTGAATTATCAAATGCCATACAGACAAGCATTTCCAGAAATTGCTATGACATTTTATTGTACAAAATATATGGCAGAAAAGCAAGCTTTTGATAGATGGCAAAATACAATAATTGACACAACTACTGGAGATTTATCTTTTTACGAAGATTATACTTGTAATATTATAATCCACAAATTCCATAAAGATGCTGTAGATTTTAATAATCCAGTGTATTCAATTATATTAGAAAAAGCTTGGCCTAGTATTGTAGCTGAAATACAACTTTCTCACTCACAAGGAAATGAAATAACCAGACTACCAGTAACATTTCAATATAAGAAATGGAAACGCTGGATTGCATCCGGGCCTTCCGGCCAGAAGTAACCCAAGAGGATTAATTATTAATAGGAGATTATTATGGCTTTGCCGAAACTTACAGTAATGAAACATGAACTTTCTCTTCCTTCAACTGGAGAGAAAATTACATTTAGACCTTTCCTTGTAAAAGAAGAAAAAATTTTAATGATGGCCATGCAGAGTGGTAAAACCATAGACATGGTAAAAGCTCTTAGACAGATAATAGAAAATTGTATAGAGAGTGATATTGTCTCGTCAGATTTACCCACATTTGATATTGAGTACATCTTTTTACAATTAAGAGCTAGGTCAGTTGGAGAAACTATTCCAATAAACTATTCTAATAAAGATGGCATATGTGAAGATGGGAAAAATAAATGTGATTTTTTTGTAGAAATTAATCTTGATGACATAACAATAGAAAAGGATAAAAATCATAAAGCTTTAATAGATATAACTAAAGACATTAAAGTTAAAATGAAATATCCTAAAGTAGAAACAACAACCAATATTGCAGGTGTAGAGGGTGAAAAACTTGTTGATGCAACATTTGATTTGATTGGAGAAAGTATTGAGTATATTATGGATGGAGAAGATATTCATAAACCAACAGATTATACAAAGGTAGAAATTGATGATTTTCTAAATTCCCTCTCATCA
>VTLG01004987.1_pt1 | contig 11225 bp, 13 predicted proteins | sample 4694571 | NCBI WGS metagenome assembly VTLG01 (sample SAMN12604809, study PRJNA352737) | marine metagenome | biome: ENVO:00000447; feature: ENVO:00000209|ENVO:00000569|ENVO:01000036; material: ENVO:00002151; isolation source: viral sequences binned using virsorter ... | reverse complement strand
TATCAGGAAGCAACAAAAATGGTTGAGGAAACGATGGCCAGGTTGGCATCTGGAACAGCTGATTTAGGATCGGCTGATAGAATTAAGGTCGGCAGGATTAGTAATACTATTCACACCTTACAGACAGCAAACAAAGTGGTCAAACAAAATCAAGATTTGTTGGAATCTGCATTAGCAGGTACTGATGCTATCACGGCTGTTGTCAATAAGATGAAAGAAGTTGCAACCGAAGCACAGGATAATCAGTTGACATCAGCACAACGACAGGCATTGATGGATGAATATAACGAGTTGGCTCAAGAGATTGATTATGTAGCTAAAAATACAGAGTATGATGGTACAGAATTACTTGATGGAACTTTTGGAACTAAAAGTTTTATTATTGATGGTGTTAGTTCTGACCAGTCTGTTAGTGTAGAGTTAGGTGATCTTACGTGGAGTGGACTACAACTTGGCGGTTATACTGACGCTAATAATAATATTGTAGTTGCTTCTAAGTTGGATACCGAAGCTGATGCTGAGGATGCAGTGGCTAGATTAGAAACTGCTCTTGCAACTCTTGAAGGTGAACGGTCTAATCAGTTGGCTAAAATCGAGAGATTTGATTTTACTATTTCTCATATGGAACGTATGATTAGTATGAATGAAGAATCTATTGCTACTATCAATGATTTTGATGAAGCATCGGAAATGGCTAAGTTGACTAGTTATAGAATCGAACAACAGACAGCGATCGCATTGATGGCTCAAGCACAACAGCTATCTACGAATGTGTTACAACTTTTACAAGGATGATATACTACACTATACCGTGTGCAATTTATGTCTTTTATGTAGAGATAGATGGTGCACGGTACAGTTTTAAAGTAGAAATGTATGAGAAAATTGAGCGATGAAGAAAAGAGTTTGGAATCTAAGTATATACAGAATCCTATTAAATTTTCTACTGCTATAGAGAAAGTGAAAAAGGAAGTTGGTAGTACTTATATCGAGTCTATTATTCAATATTGTAATGAAAATAATATTGATTTAGACGTGGTTGGAAATTTGGTTACATCTAATTTGAGAGAGAAGATAGAAGCTGAAGCTACTTCTCTTAATTTTTTACCTAAAGGTGGGGTTTTACCCATTTAGGACTAAACCTTTTTACAGCAGCTTCGTCTAACTATATGACAGGATTTGAAACTTATCAGTTGTGCCATTCATTGAAATTACACTTTAATGAATCTCGTTACGATTATTTCATATATAATGGTAAAACTAATATTACAATAAATACTTATCTCAAAAGAAAAGAGAATAAGTATTTATATGAATCTCTTTGTTCTAAGTATTCTGATATTGAATTAAAGGAATATTTTGTTTCTAATATTGTCAGTGGTGATAAACACGCTGGAGTATATGGAGATATGGGTTCTGAGAGATACCAAATTTGGAAAAAGAACATACAGAGCATGACTTATAATTTTACTAGTCAAGTGAATGATTTGGTTGGTCGTGTTACTGATTTTGATGAATTGTTTAAGATAGTAAGTGGTAAGAATCCAATTCTATTACAAGCTTATTATCAGGGTGATGTTTCAGTTGAAACATTTTTAGTATTAAACCAAATTTTAGATTTCTTTCCACAGTTTAGTCGTGAGTTGGGCGATATATATCGTTGGCCGAATGAAGAAAGAAAATGTTTACAGTACAATAAGTTTTTAGATATTGATATACACAAGTATACAACAATACTGAAGAATACGTTGAATATAGAGTAATACAAGGATACAAGAATATGAGTTTTAATAGCTTAAGAACGAATCGTAAACAGCACATCCAAAAACTAACGGATGAAATTCAGAAATCACAGAATCAGGAACGTGGGTTTGGTGATGATAGAATGTGGAATGTTACGCGTGATAAGTCGGATAATGGGTATGCAGTGATTAGATTTCTTCCACCGGCAGAAGGTGAAGATTTACCATGGGCTAAGTTTTGGGATCATGGATTTCAAGGCCCTGGTGGATGGTATATTGAGAATAGTTTGACTACTATTGGTAAGCAAGATCCTGTATCAGAATATAATACAGAGTTATGGAATAATGGAACAGAAGCAGGTAAGGAACAGGCACGTAAACAGAAGCGTCGGTTACGTTATGTGTCTAATATTTTGGTATTACAAGATCCTGCACATCCTGAAAATGAAGGTCAGGTAAGGTTGTTCCAATATGGTAAACGAATACATGATAAAATTATGGAGATTATGTATCCAGAATTCCAAGATGAGGAAGCTGTATATTGTTTCGATTTTTGGGATGGTGCAGATTTCAAGTTGAAAGTACGTCGATATGATGGATTTGTTAATTATGATAAGTCTGAATTTGACAATCCACGTCAGTTGTTTGATACTGACGAAGAAATGGAAGCTCTTTGGAATAAACAGTATAAGTTGTCAGAATTTACTGATCCTGATGGTGGTCGTTTTAAGACTTATGAGGAATTGAAAACTAAGATGACGCGTGTTTTAGGATTGGGCGGAGATCAGACTGAACAGATTGCAAGTGCTGAAGAAGTATCTCCAGTTTTTGAACAGCCTAAGTTTGATACGAAAGAAACAGAAACTATTGGGTCAACTGAAATAGATGATAAGTTTGTTTCTGATAGTAGTGATACATCAGATGATGCTATGTCTTACTTTAAGAAATTGGCTAATGATGGATAGATAAAAGGATGTTCTCCTTTCTGTGGGGAGTCTCAATCGAGACTCCCTTTTTTATGCGTTTATGTAAATTTAAGACTATGTAGTGTTTCTTGGAAAAGGTAATCATAGACGTTAGGTGGAGCATCATTAAAGGTATTATTGATGTTTGTTGTACTATTGTCTGATCCATCTTGAATTACTGCTATCTCATTTGAACCAGTAGATCCTAGTGATGGTTTTTCGTTTACAAGCTGTCTTAGTTGTTGGCCTCTTAGTGTTACACTTTCCATTCCAGTATTAGATTGTATATTGGAATCAAGTTCAGCTTTTCTCAGATCTATTAGTTTTCCTACTATTGGTAACGCGTTTAAAGCTGTGAATATAGGAAGTGTTGGAAGTAATGCCATCGAATTCAGTGCGAAGGATTTTACACCTTTTCCTAGTTCGTGGAATCCTTCAGCTGTACTAAATAATTTTTCACTGGTGGGGATATTAGAAATAAGACCTGATAAAGTTTTGAACATATATCCTGTAGCTAGTAATGCAGGAATAGCAAGTACTGATGTTAATCCAAAAGTTTTAAGTGCTAGACCTAATCCTGTAATAGCTGTTATCCCTTTTAATATTCCACCCCATCCAATTTCTGATAATCCAGTAAATGTGTCTATTATAGCTTGACCACCTTTTTTTACTCCGTCTGCAACAGAACTTATTACTTTTCCTAATCCTTCTAAAATTGATGATATTCCAGGCCCTGCTGTTTTTAATGCTGCACCTAAGATTAGAAACTGCGATGAAATTCCTGTTAGGCCTAAAAGACCTAGACCAATACCAGCTGGAGTTAATGCTGCAATTGATCCTAATAGACCTGCAATTCCTAATCCTATACTGGTTAAAAATACTTTAATCCCTCCGCCAGATACTAATCCACCCATGCCTTTGAGTGGAGTCATTAGGTTTCCTAATACGTTTCCTATACCACCAATAGTTTTTTGTAAAAGAAGTAATCCACCGCTATGTAGTTTTTTGGCAGCTTGACCTATTTTTCCAAATTGATCTGTTACATCACTACCAATTTTTTCTGTTTCTGGAAAAGGAATTTCTTGTTGTTGGTAGGATGTTTCTTGTTTAGTTCTTTCTTTTTGTCCTACTGTTTTTAATCTCTTTTTTGTTCCTTCCCATAGATCATTAATGACTTTACCTACGGGTGGACTGCCTGTAAGTAGATGTGTTAGTGTTTTAACTAATAGACCTACTCCTGATTCAAAAGCAGTTGAGGATAGGTCTGTTTCAGTAATACCACTTATAGATTTAAGTTCATCTATATTTTGCTGTGAAATTAGATTTAAGTTACCTGATTTTAGTTTATCAAGTATGTCATTATATTTTTCTAGTATTTTTTCATTTTCTTTTGTGAGGGATTTTTCTTCCTCTATTAGTTTTATGTTTTTTTCTGCTAAATTTTTGTTTTGTTCGTAAAGTTTTAGACTTTGTTCTGTTTTTTCTTTTTCTTCTTGGAAAGAAGTGAGTTTATTTTCTATTTCTGTTAATGCGTCATTATCGGTTACACCTGTTAAATTAGCTTTTTCTAATAAACTGTTTTTCACTCTTGTTAGTTTTTCTATTTTAGCTGGGAGTTCTTCTAATAGTTGAGATGATACTTTTTGTTGATTAGATATTGTCTGTAAATCGCCTTTATCAGTATTATGTTTTTCTAGTATCTCTTTTATTACGTTTTGACTGTCTGTTATATTGTCTATTTGTTGTCGTACAAGAGTGGATGTTTGTTCTAATGCAGGTGATGTTATATTCTCCCAATCTTTATTGAAGGCTGCGGCTAAGTTTTTTTCAAACATATCAGCATCTAAACCTTCTTCCAGAGAAGCTCTAGCTCCAGTTTTTTCCCATAGTTCAACTAGTGATTTAAATGCCCAACTATCTTCATCTATCTTACCTGTTTTTTCATCTCTGGTAGATTCTATAATTTGTTGTAGACGTTCCATTTGTCTTTGTTCGCCTTCTGTACCCATAGTATCTGTGCCCAGATTTCTATATTGTTCTCTTGTGATGGCGAATCTTTGTTTATCGAATCTTGTTTCTCTGGCTTTACTTAACCATTTTCTACCTGAATCAAGAACTGATGCTTGAAGAATTCTTATTATTCCTGATCCACCTAACATTTTAATTATTGGATTATTTGCGAGAGGTTCAAATACTTTATCATTGATTGAATGGACTAACATTCCTCTCCAGCCGGAAGTATCTTCTCCTACTTTATCAGTGTATTTTTTAGTTATTTCACTTAATTTTTCGTCTAGTGATTTTTCTGCATGCCACCATTTTTCTTTTTTCTGTGCTTCTTTAAATTCTTCTCTTTCTTTTTTCTGTTTTTCTTCAAGAATTTTTGCACCTTTTATTTGTTCTCTGTTCCAGTTTCTTAGTGATTTTTCCATATCACTCATAACAGATTCTGCATCTATAGTACCTGTTTGAACTTTTTTCATTGTGGTTGAGAACGATGCTAGATTTTTTGTTAGTCCTTCTACTCTATCTTCACTTACACCTAATTTTTTAGGATCTATGAATAGAGTATTTTTATAAGAATCGACCTTTTTTATTAGTTTTGCTAGTTCAGATTCTGATATTTTTTGATCTGAGAGCATTTTTGCAGAATCAGAAATTAGTTCTGCGTTTTGTGCTACTAATTTATTAATTTCTGCTACGTTCTTCGCAGCTTCTTTTAGATCTTCTGCCATTGTCAGCTCCTCATTTTTGCGTTTTCTTGTTTAATTCTTTCGTTTTCTTCTTCTATGTGGTTAATCAACATAGAAACATATATTTGTTTTTCCCAAGGCATCATATTTTCTAATTCGGTTAGACTGTATTTATGATGTTGAATCATATCAAAATTTACTCGATAGATGTTTTGTAAATTGTCATGACTCAACATTATACGAAAAAAGAATCAAGACCTTCTATTACTAGTTCTCCATCGTATCCACATTTGGAACAATTATATTCATCTATATATTGCAGTTTTGGTAGGTCATCGAAAAATGTTCTAATCTTCCCAAATTGTTCTTGTGTAAGTGTATCGAGAAATTCATTTTTTTCTTCTTTAGAATAATTATCTAAGTAGTATACATCTTCTTCATCAAAGATAAAATCTATACACATTTCTAATGCTTGCCATAGATTCTCTATTACATCTTCTGTATCTGTAGTTATATCCAATAGTTCAGATTTTGGATATTTCATTTGGATACCGATACTGTCGGATAGCATTATATTTTGTGGTTCTGTATTTATTTTATTATTTAATGAAATCTGTTCTATGTCTATGTGTAATTGTATTTCGTTATTACAGATTTCTGTTCCTGATGATTGTTGACATCTATGGACAACTTCTGCGTTCTCTCCTACTGATTTTGCCCTTAAATTTAACATTAGGTATTCTATATCAAATAATGGTAATTCATTTAGGTCTAGTTCCTCTTGAACACAGTTATTGATAATCTGTTTCATTGCTCTTGTCATTTCACTTGTTTCTCCACTTTCTAACGCCATATACAGGATTTTTTCTTCTTTTACCAAGAATGGTCTGAAAGTTACTTCTTGTCCTGTAGAAAATAATTGTGTTGTGAAAGTTGGAATATTAATTTTAGGTAAAGCCATAATATATTGTATCTCCTATGATTTTCTTGTCCATTTATCGTAAGCTATATTTACTGTAACTGAAACTGGTTCGTGGCCTTCTCCACTTAATTCTACTTCATTGATAGAAATTGGAAATGCATTTTCTAATTCTATACTATATGATTCATCATGATGTTCATTATAACAAGTTATTGTAATAGGTTTGACATAAGAGTTTTTATATCTTACATAATCTTTTTTTGGTTCTATTATAAAGTCAATCCAGTTAGAGAAAATTTCTCTTTCAAACCACATATCATTAGTTATATAAAAGGAAAAATCTACATTTTCGTATGCTATTTTTGATGCAATTTGATACTCTTTTCCTTTACCGAGTTCATATGTCATTGGTTCTATTGCTTTGCCGGGTAGTGTTGCAGAGTGACATAAAATTGGATCAACAGTTGTTCCTTGATATATCCAAGGTATCTGTACCCAATATTTATTTGGTCTTACTAAACCTTTATTTTTATTTATTGTTGATATAAAGGTATTTACATTAAAAAGTTTGGATTGTTCAGCCACTTATGATTCTCCTTTCTGTATTTCTCCATACAACTGATTTGTGTTTTTTGATAAATTTTTCAGTACGATGAACTATTGCTAAATCGTATTCTTCTTCAGGAATTTCTAGGAATTTACTACGAACATTATCTATATGGTATGTTCTTATCATTGGAAGTATTAGTTTTCCGCCTCTTTCACTTGATAGCATATATAGATTTTGTAAGAAATTTCCTGTTGTAAATAGTTTATCTAAAATGTATTCTCTGCGTTCTGTGGTACAATAGTGTAAATTGAGACATTCAAATATTTTCATTTGTGCTTGTTGAGCTTTAGCACTTTTCTTTTTTAATCTTCTTTTTAATTCTACAGGTATAGCTAATGGGAACATATCATAGTATGGAAGTTTTTTCTTACCTTGAGGTTCATACATAAAGAGATACATTTTACCTGTAATGGGATAATTTTTTAACAGATTTCTATTATTATTTATGAGTGAATGTGGTCTTGGTCGTAGAGTTTGTATTTTTTCTTTCAACCATTCTCTGGTATTTTCTTCTCTATCATATTCTCTGTATGCATTAGAGTACATTTTAGATCTCATATTTTTATACCTTCAGTTCCTTTTCTGTTATTACTTTCCATTCCCATCCTTGTTGTATACATAACTTTTCTGCTGCTTTCCATTTAGCCATGTTGACAGAGTAAGTTTTTTGTTCACTGAGAAAATATTTTGATTTTCTGTTTTTCGGTGGTTTACAATATTTCATAGGTTTTATTTCACATAAATAGGTATGGATACCTTTATTATTTCTAACAGTAACTAGGAAATCTGGATAATATCTGTGGCGTTTATTGTCTACTGGACTTATGTATGGTATTACTAATTCCTCACTGCTCCATTTTATAATACTTGGAGTCTTATCCAAATAAACCATAAATTTACGCTCCCATAGTGAGCGATAAATAACATTATGCTTATTACCTTTATATTTATGTGGATTAATGAGGTTATATTTTCCTTTATATGCCATATTAATATTTATAAATACTAATAAGAGGGAGGATTGTTATTATGAATTTTGAAGCAGGATTATCATCAGGTGGAGCTTTTCTTGATCCTAATATTGTAGTAAAAAAACGTGAGGATATGACAGGTGGGTATGAGCCTGGTAATGCAGACACTATCGAAATAAGTAGACAGAATCAGAAGCAAACTTTAAAGGAAATTAGAGCTGATTTACATAATGGGTCTATACTAGAAGCTCCTATGACTGAAAATGAAACTAGTACTTGTATGATTTACAGACCTTCAGAAAGAGTACAAATTAAGTTTCCCAAAGCTAAAATGATGCATCAATTTCAACCAAAGGGTGCTGTTATTTTTCCTTTACCACAAGGAATTACTGATTCTGTAAAACCTACTTGGGAACAGGGATCTGCACAATGGAAAGCAGGTTGGATGGCTGCAGCTAATTTAGGTAATAAATCTGGAAATAATAGAATGAGCGGAAAACCAATTTCAGATACAGTATCAAAACAGGGAGGAACTTCTAAAGGTTTTAACCCTTCTGGTTTCCTTCGCAGTGCAGAAGGATTACTTAGTGTGCTTAAGGTTAAGGGTCTTGGCTCTGAAGTTATGAAACATAGGAGCGAAATATTAAATACTCATGAAGAACATTATTTTAAAGGTGTTGAATTTAGATCGTGGACTTTTACTCATAAGTTAGTTGCTAGATCTTTAAATGAGTCACTGATGATCGCTGGTATAATAGATTTTATGCAGTTTTGGGCTAGTCCTAGATATAGAAATGGAGGAACTCATATTGAGTATCCTGCAGAATTTAAAATTGATTTTTGTCATGAAGGGAAACCAAATCCATACTTACCTGTAATTAATCAATGTGTTTGTGAGGGAATAGATATTAACTATGCACCTGACGGTAATCAGTTTTTTGAGAGTGGAGCATCTACATCAGTAGAGATTGTTATAAATATGAAAGAAGCAATTATCAGAACTAGGGATCATATACAAAATAATGAAGTTGATAATAGAATTACTGATCTTAATGCGTTTGATGATAGACATAATGTTCAAAAACGAAATGTTCAAAAACGAAGATCTTTTTATGATTCTGATTTGAGAGATAGTAGATACCTTACCCCAGGCTATGGAGGAAATTAATGTCTTATTTTGAAAATTTTCCCATAATTAATTATAGAGATCCTACAACTGGTGTAATGAGAACAGTTACTGATATTTTAAAGAGGGTAGGTATTAAAAAATCGTTATACAATTCTGTTATAGAATATTATACTGAACAAATTTATACTAAAGATAGGCCAGAAGTTTTTTCTGCGACCTTGTATGATGATCCTCATAAATATTGGATTAATATGATGGCTAATCATGTTATAGATCCGTATTATGATTGGGTTTTAAGTGATGAGAATTTTTCTGCTATGATAAAAGAGAAATATCCAAATAAGTATGTAATATTAGATAATGTTCAGCCGGATAATTATCCTATTATTGGAGAGATATTACAAACACCTGAAAGTGATAAGGCAAATGTTATTGATTTCATGCCATTACCAAAAATAGAAACTGAAAGTAGTACTGAAAGTAGTTTTCAATTGATAATATCAGCTGATTTGTCTAGTGGAATTGAAGGTTATACTATACAAGGTGGATCTGTATGGGTAGATTCTATTACTGGAGATGAAATTAATGCTATTCGTTATGTAGAAAAGACTTCAACGCCTACAGAAGTGTCAGGCTATGATGGATTGGGTAATCCAATTACAAAAATAACAGGTTATACTTCTTCATATCAAACAGTGTCTAATTTGGAATATGAAATTTTAAAAAATGAAAGTAATAATAGTATTAATGCTATAAATAGTAATTTGATAGATGAGATAGAATCTCAACTAGGAAGTTTATTTAAGTAATGCGAATGTCAACGGGGGTTGCGGAATATTTTAACAGTGTTGTTCTTGTAAGACGTAATGCGATAGAATCTTTAGAGATAACTGATTCGGTTCAGTCTATAACTATAACTGAGAGTGTGTTTCAGTCATGTGTTACCTGTACTATTTCTATTTTAGATACTTCAGAATTTGTTAATACTTATCCTGTTACTGGTTATGAAACTGTTATGATAGAGGGTTTGGATGGCGAGACTTTTAGTTATGATATATACTCTATTAAGGATTTTAATAATTCTGAAGGGAATAGAGTTGGTTTTAGTTTATGTTTTATATCTGATGTATTTCTTCTTAATCAGCAATTGAAGATAAGTCAATCGTATAAAAATAAGACAATACAGGAAATAGTGGAAGATATTTTTAAATCTAGTTTTTCTAAAACTAAATCAGAAGGTAATATAGATATTTCGGAAAAGACAAAAGGAAAATATAATCTTATAATTCCTAATAAGTCTCCGTTAGATGCAATTAATTGGTTGTGTAGTAATGCATTAAGACAGGATAATGATGGTTCAAATTTTTTGTTTTATGAAACTTTACGAAAAGGATATATATTTAGTTCGTTAGAAAGTTTGATTGATGCAAGTAGTAACTCTGTGGAGTATAAAAGGGTGATGTCTGTAAACGATATAAGAGCTCAAAAAGATGTTTTTATGTTTAGTGAATTTGGTACTGAATATAGATTTGACACTATATTGGGAATTAATTCTGGTTTGTATTCCAGTTCTTTAATGACACATAGTTTGATAGATAGAAAATATGATATTGATGAATTTGATTATTTAAAAACTTTTGGTGGTAGAAGCAATTTCAAAACTTTGGGTGATATTACTCTAATGGAAAAGGGTGATGCAGATTACAACACTTCATTTGATAGTAAGAAATTTTTTATACCATCTTATAAACATTCTTATAATCATAATAAATTTTCGTTGGATAAAGGTAAGGTATTACCTATCAGGGTTTCTCAACTTGAACAGATAAATAGTAATAGAGTGACTATTAGTACTAGAGGAAATTATGAAAGACATGCAGGAGAAGTTATAGGTTTGACAAATTCTATTGTCAATTCTGCAACATTAGGAATGAAGGATAAAAAGACTACGTATGACGGTCTTCATTATGTATTGGGAGTAAAACATATGATTTCTGCACATGAACATATCACTATGTTACAGCTATCCAAAGATGGTCTTGACAGGGGGTAATGATGAAAAGGTTTAAGGATTTTATTTTAGAATCTGATGATTATACTATGGATTATTTGACAGAAGATGTAATGCTTCTCGCTGAAAAACTGATTATGTTTAATCAGGGTAAGAAGTATGGTCAAGTAGTATTCATGGCT
>VTLG01003848.1_pt1 | contig 11226 bp, 15 predicted proteins | sample 4694571 | NCBI WGS metagenome assembly VTLG01 (sample SAMN12604809, study PRJNA352737) | marine metagenome | biome: ENVO:00000447; feature: ENVO:00000209|ENVO:00000569|ENVO:01000036; material: ENVO:00002151; isolation source: viral sequences binned using virsorter ... | reverse complement strand
CACTTACAACTAATTTAACTTTCTCAACTATTTTCATAACATGAGGCATCAACATCTGTCCTAATTCAACTCCTAAATCTACTATAGAACCTTTTAAACCTCTCATTGAGTTAGCAAAAGAGCCTGATGTTCTAATAGCATCTCCCTGAGCATCTTTTGTGCCTTTTAATATTATATTTAACCTTGCCTGTGCTTTCTGAGCTTCTGTTGCATTTTTTACTCCATCTTTTAAACCCATATTCATCAGCTCATTTCCTAATGTAGTTTGATTTATTACAACTCCATATTTCTGCATAGTTTTATGATTACCAACTATTGCAGATTGTAATGAACGTAGAGCCTCCTCATCAGATGTATTATTAAAGGATGCCATGTCTATTGCTAAAGAGGTTAAGGTTTTAGAAAATTCTGCTGCATCTTCTCTAGCAAATCCCATTGGAACAAAAGTATCTTGCAGAGCTGACATATATCCCATGACATCTCCCTTACTTCTATTAAAAGCTGAAGCTGTCTCTGCTGCCCAATCTTTAGCTCCATCTGATAGGTGCTGAAATACTGCATCAAATTTTGATTCTGTTTCTTCAAAGTCAGAAGCAGCTTTGATAGCTCCTCCTCCTAATAGCATTAATGGGGCAGTTACTGTCCTTGACATTGTGCCTCCTACATTCTGCATTTTCTGCCCAAACCTTTTAAAGGTCTTTTCAGCTTCCTGCATTTTTGTTCTAAACTGTTTAATGTTAGCTCCTAATGATAACGTAACACTCCCTAAACCTGCCATTATTATTTTTTATTTTTATTTCTACTTATTTTACTATATTTCTTTTTTACAAATTCCGCATGTTTTCTTCTTTTATCAATCTCATCTTTGCTCATCTTTTTACTTTGCCCTTTCTCCCATTCAAATTTAATTAAATCTGTAGGCTTTAAGGTTCTGCCTTTTTTCATGTGAGGTTGCAAAATAATTGTGCCTAACCATCTTACTCTCTCCCATTCTAATTTTTGATGCAAATCAAAATGCTCCCAATAGCCATCTGTTCTATATGAAAATGTTTGAGGAGTCATATCCCAAAACTCATCCTCACTCAAATTCAAAACACCAAAAGCAATCTTAAACAAATCCTCCCATTCAAGAGATTTGATTTTTTCTACTTTTTTTTTAAAGATGCAGATTTCTCTTTTTTAGGTTTTGCTTGAAATTTAGCAAATACATCTAAAGCCTGAGCTATTAATGTATCATCCTCATCTAAACAATCAGCAACATCCTCTACAGATAATTCCATCTCCTGTCCTGATTTTCTTGCTCCATCTTCTAAACCTACATATATTAAATATATAGCTTGTTTCAAATCTAAATCTTTCTCCAATCTTCCTAACTCGCTTAATTTAATATTACACATTTCGCAAAACTGAGCTAATGCCCAAAATCCATATCTAATGGCTCTTTCCTTTCCTCCAATAGTAATTAATTCATATTTCATAAATACTGTTTTTCGTTAATATTTGTTTTTGTTAATATAATAGAGAGGAGAAATCTCCTCCCTATAATATTAATTTTTTTAAGGATTAGTTGTGTCTGCTAAAACTCCACTTCCTTGAAAACTTGCTGAGTATGTCATTGAATCCTCCATAGGAGCATCTGCTGATAAACTCGTTAAAAGAGCTGTTCCACTCCAATAAGCATCTCCTGTTATAGGAGTTGCTTGAATAAATTTAAGAGTTACAACTGTTCTATTTTCGTATATTGCCCATAATTCAGTTATGTTTCCTGATGCAAAAGTTAATAAACCCTCAACATCAACAGACCATGAACGCTGACCATATAGAGCATCTGCCCATCCTGCTGAAGCCTTTGAGCTTGTGTCTCTTGTCTCTAAACTCATTGAGATAGATGCACTTGTTGAGGTTGCTACAGTAACATAGCCTGAGCCTGAATCAACTTGAACAATAAAATCTGTTCCATTTATGCTTGTCGTTGTTGCCATTTCTAAATATTTTTAATAATTATTAATTCTTTTTATCTTTTAATTTCTTCACTTTTCTGCTTTCTTTTATCATTATTTGCTCACTTACAATTTTTCCATCTCCTGCCTTTAGTATATTTTCATAAGTCAAATCTCCTATATCAAAAGGAACACTTAATATTGCTCCTGCTTTCCAATTATTATCCTCATTAAAATATACATCTTTTACTAATTCAATTTTTTTCATATTTCAATTTTTTTAAACATTATTAATTCTAAAGTTAAAATCCATTCCTCTTGCATATATTCCTTTATTTCCTCCATCTTTCTCATAGTCATCTGCTTGATTGAGATAATCTACAGATTGGATTTTTATTGTGTTTGCTGTACCTGTATATCGGTTTAAGGTTGCTAAAACTGCCGCAGCAAGTGTTTCTAATTGTCCATAAGTGTCGCTATATATATTGACCTGAACTCTAAAAACATCTATTAAAGCAGAGCCTCCTGCTGCTATCCCCTTATCTCCTACAGGCTCAACAGACATAATATCATAAGTTATATAAGGCAATACTCTTGCACTTGTAGCAGTAGCATTAACAACATCAGGCATAATCCTTGTGCCTACATTGGAGCTGATTGTGCCATTGTTTGATAATAAATTAAATATACCTTTCCCTATTGCTGCCATATCTTAAAATGCAGAATATCTGCCCTGTCTTAAATATCTTTTTTGTGTTCTTTTTATAATCTTTTTTGATTTGCCTAAAAAATCAGCAACACATTGAGTTTTAGTTGCTTCAAAAGCCTTTCTCATATAGCCATAACCTGAGAAAGCTCCTTTGAACATTCCCCATTCTAAACCTACTGCATATTGCAATACAGCAGCTTTTTTGTTAGCATCATCTTTTGCAGACCTTTTTAAAACGCTTCTTTTAATAGCAGGTTTTACTCCTACTCCTACATAATCATCATTGATTTTTCTATAAGTTTTAATAGAAATACTATCTTTTAAATCATTTGTATTAGAGCCGCTTCTTGTAGCCATTGAAGAAACATTGCTTTTTGCTTTCTCCATCATTGGTTTTGCTGCATTTCTTAATAATGATATTAGTAATTTTCTTTTAAAAGCCTCAGGAGTTTTTTTTAGCCATAACAAAACATCATCATTAGATTCTAATTTTGCTGTTAACATTCCTTTAGTCATTAATGGAGTTATTTTTTTGCCCATATTTTAAAAGTTAAATATTCTGTATTGTCTTAATATTGAATCTGCTCCTTTTTTCATTTCTGACACAATACTTCCTACAATAACATCCTGCCTGTTTTCGTATAAATGACCTATAATCAAATACATTGCATTTAATAATTGTTTAGGAAATCCTGTGGCAGATGTTGAAGCATACCCTGCAACAAATTTAATTTCTACTGCATTTGTTCTGTCATATACTGTAGGAAATGTAGCATCATTTGCTAAGGTAATTCTAGCAGGTTTGCCTTTTAAATCTGTATCATAATTTGAAGTGTTCCATGTTTGCAAAGTATTATCTGAATCATAATACTTAACATGAGTAACTGCTGAAACAGGATTCATTAATAGCTCAATAGCTGTATTTTTATTTGGAAATTTATCTAAATATTGAGTATATGTTGCAGACAATAATTGATACCCTGTAAAGTTTTCAACGTACTCTCTCGCTGAGCTTATAATTGTTCCTATTAACGCATCATCATCTGAGGTATCTACTTTTAAAAACAACTTAGCCTCTGATAATGCAATAGGTTCTGAGGTTGCTGCAGTGTCTAAAACTTTGCTAAATCTGCCTACATTTCTATATTCCATTTATTGTGCTTTTTTCTTTATTTATAACTTTTTTTTCAATTTTTCTTTTTAATGGTTTTACAAATCCCATTTTATAATATTCTATAAATTGAGATGGAGGGAAAGTTAATTCCTGAGTCGGAAAATAAGTATTTCCCCCTCTCTCAAATTGTTTAATAATTATGGCTTTAATCATTAACCTAATTATTTTTAGTTTCTTGTTGCATAAACTAAAGCATCAGTTGCCGCAGTAACTAATTGACCATCTAATCTATGGAACATAATGAAACCAACGTTCAATTCATCAGCATATCTCTCATCTAATCTAAGAAGTTGAGGTTGCCCTACCATTCTTATCTTATATTGTGAGATGTCTCCAAATACACAAGTTTTGCCTCCAGAAGCACCTGCTGCTGAAAGATTCTCATTCAAATAAACAGGCTTTCCGAAAATAACCCCTGCATTTCCATCTTCAGAGAATGATGGTCTTACACCGCTTAAAATGTCAGCATTAGCAATTAAATTGCTGTTAACTGTCATTTGCTTGATGTTTTTCCATAGAGAGTCTGTCATAAACCAACAAGAATTGTCTCCTCTATATGCTGAGTTAACTGCATGATAAACATTGTTCAATTCTGCTAATGTTGGAGTATCTGCTGCAAAAGCAACACTTGAATCTGTAGAAGCTGTATTGATTCCTGTTGGAGCAGATGAACCTGAACCTCCTGTTAATTGCTCATCAATACCTTTAGCTAATCTTCTTGCAAGAATATCAACTAACCAATTATTCACATCAAAACCCTCATCAGTTAATAACTGCTTAGAAATCTTAACAACTTTTGATGTAAAAGTATAAGCATTTAAAATTGTGTTTCCAAATGTTATATCAGAAACAGCAACTGCCGAACCCTCTGTCATCATTGCTCCTGTTGTAGTGTCCGAAGTGTTCGGATAATACAATGGAGAACCTGTTGCAGTATTTATGATTGAGCCATGTCTTGCTCCTGCTGTCATCACAGAAGAAAAACCTCCTTGTAATTTCATATTCAATTCATCAGAGAAAGATTTAGGAACTATATAACCTCCTAAAGAATCAGTTGCAGTAGTTTGAGCTGCTGTACCCCTTACCTCAACTAATTTTTTTTCAGAAGCATTTAAGCCTTGAAAACCTCTTTTGATGTATTTATTGAAAGCTGCACTTCTTGCCTCTTTTTGGTCAACAGATATATCATCCTTTACAGGAGTTGATTCTGCTGCTAATGACTTATTTAAGTCATCTTGCGTCTTAAGAGTGTTAGCTGCTTTTCTTAATTCTGCCTCTTTAGAATATAATTCATCCCATTTGACTTGCTCGTCTTTAGATAAATTTCTATCCTCTTTTTTAGCAACTTCTAAGATGTTATCCATCTCTTGAACTAAGGCAACTCTGTCCTCTTTTATCGCTTTTAAATTATTTATATTACTCATTTTTTTATAAATTTTTAAAAATTATTTAATCATTTTTAATTTTAATTCTCTTAAATTTCTCTCATGTAAATCTGTTTTCTCTTTAGTGTTTGTTTTTTGTTTATTTTCTTTGTAGTTATCAAAATTCCTTAAAGCTACTGAGGCATCAGTATAAGCAGGATAAACAACAGGACTAATATCAAATAATTGTTCTACTTGACTAATTGTTCTAATTGTTCTACCCTCAGAATCTTCATCCCATGAATCCCCATTCTCTGAAATTGTGAAGCCAAAAGAGCTTTGAGTTATATCTCCTCTTTCCATTGATGCAATTAAATCTCTGGCTAATTGAGTATCAGGAGCATCTATTTCATATTTTAAACCTTTCTCATCTACAGACAATCTTAATGTGCCTGATGTTGTACGCCCTAAAACGCCTAAATCTGCATTATGATTAAATAATGCCCTTACATCCTGATTATCTTCTATAACATTATCAAAAGCATTTGGATTTATTCTCTCAATAAAACCTCCTAAATCCTGAGAATCAGAATTAAATACAGAAGCATAACCTATTATTTTTTTTGATTTCTTTTTTTTATCATCAACTACTCTAAATTCGTTGGCAAATAATCTTCTTTCCATATTTTTAATTTTAAAATTATTATATTCTTTTATTGTTGTTTTTTCTTCTTTAGAAATATTATTTTCTTTTAAAACATTCATAGCTTCTGCATGACTTTCAAAAGGCATAAAATATATTGTTTCATCTACTTTGTGTTCATGATAACCGCTTCCTCCTAACTTCTCAGCTTCTTCCTCAGCTTCTTCTATTGTCTCAAATAATGGAAGCTCAATTCCATCTGTAATTAAATAACCTATAATATCTCTGTTATTTTTATTCTTTATATTTCTTTGTATTATTTCAATTTCTTCATCATCATCAAATCCATCAAAATTATCAAAATAATTGTTTATATAATTTTTCCATTCTGCAGGTCTTTCTGTTTTTGCTATCTCTAAACATTCATTTTTGTCTCTTTGAATATAAATAACTTTTGCTCCTAAATCTTCAACTAATTTTTTTCTAACTTCTTTTAATGGAGATGAATTTATAATCCATGCTGTAATATTATTATCTCTTTTTAATTTATCATAAATAACATCTCTGATTTCAAAAACATAATTTTTTATTATATCATTATGCTGATGGTTTTCTGATATTGTCAATGCTTGATGGATTTTATCAAAATCAAAAATCAAATCTCCTGTTTTCGCATTGTTTCTTATATAAGTTGATTTCCCTGAGCAAGAGCATCCCATTACTAAATATATATTTCTCTCCTCCTCCTCTTTGATTTGTTCTACTTTCCTTTTAGACCATTCAAACCCTGCATCTCCTGACCATAATGCCCAAGCAATACGACCATTAGAGGGAAAGCCATCCTCTCCATATTCAAAACCCTCTGCTTTTTTATCAACTTCATGTCTGCTAAAATAACTATACATTCGTTTAACTCTGTCTAAAGTGATTGATTTATTAATAATAGCTTCTGCTGTGCCTACTCCTACATCTGTGCCTCCTCTATTAAATTCCTTTCTCCATTCTAAACCTTTTTTAGCCTCATTAATCATCTCATCTGTTGGAGTTAAATCAATATCCTCTAAAGCTCTTTCCTCCTCCTCATCATCCATTTTGCCCTCTCCTGCAGGATAATAATCAATCATTTCTATATTCTCATTTTCTAGCCATGTTCTAACATCAGATTCTGTCTCATATTTATCAATAGGAAATAATAACTCCATAGGAGCTCTATATTGTTCATTTTCAACTTCTTTAAGCTGTCCTGAGATAACTCTGATTTCCTCAGGCACTACAACTAAACCTGCTTTAGGGAACATATGCTCTCCACCTTTTATGGTTCTGAATGAATCTTCTTTGAAATCATTTGCATTTCTAACTCTTGCAACATTGAAATTAACGTAAGGCATTATTTTTTCTTTTTTCGGTTACTAACTTTTTTTGATTTCTGCTCATCAACTTTTATTGTTTCAACAGATTCTGTAGGTTCTTTTGGAGCATCAGCAGGAGTCATATTTAATGGAACATAATATTTATCTCCTCCCTCAACAGCATTAAGATTCTCAAAACTCCTAATTTCATTTTGAGATAATACACCCATATTCCATAAGGTTCTGTAAAACTCTGAACGACTTTTAGAATCTCCTCTCAATAATCCATCTACTTTAAACTCACAATACATCCTATTTTTTTCGCTTTCTTTAAACAGCTTATTATTTAATTCCTGCTCCCAATTTCTTAAATATGGATATAATGTATATTTAACAAATTCTAAAGATTGCTGCTCTATATTTGAATATGTTGCTGCATCTAAACTCATGACCAAATGTGGCGGAACTCTAAAAATTCTGCATATTTCAACAACAGAGAATTTTCTTGTTTCTATAAATTGTGCATCATTTGGAGGGATTGATATGCTATTGAAACTCATACCCTCCTCTAATATTGCTGTTTTATGAGCATTAGCTCCTCCATTGTTACTATATTTTTGATTCCATGTGTGAGATAATCTTTCCATTGCTTCTTTTGATAGAGTTGCAGGATGAGTTAACACTCCTGACAAAGAAGCTCCATTGCCAAAAAATGCTCCTCCATATTGTTGAGATGCAATGCCTAATCCTATATTTTCTCTTGCTGCTGATATTGGAGATTTGCCAATATAACCATTAATAGATAATCCCATAACATGAATTATTTCATCATCTGAATAAGTTGTTTTCTCTCCCTCAATATCCTGAACATAAAATTTATCTCCCTTAATTAAAGTAACTTTAATTTTTGCAGGATTTAAGATTTGCAGGTCAATAGGTCTCATTTTGTTATCTCGCTTAATATGAGCATAAGCATTGCCATATAAACACAAATTAAGCATCATTGTATTAAACCAACAATAAGAGGTCATATTCATTGCAGGAGCATTATGTAATAAATTATAAATAGGATGAGCATAAGAGGTATCTCTGCCTCCTGTTTTCATATCTCTTTTATAAACATTAATAGGCAAAGATGCAACTGATTCTGATAGTGTCCTGACACATCCCCATACTGCTGCTAATGTCAAAGCATTTGATTCATTAATATCAACTCCTGATGATGTTGATTGCCCATAGTTTATTGGAGGGATGATATTATTTCTTGGATTTTCAGGATTATAATTTCTCTTAAAAACGTTTCTGATATTGTCTATTATTCCCATAACAGCAAAATATATAAATATATATTTAAAATCAAAGTAACATTGTTACATATTTATAAAAAAAAGAGGAGACCAAAAAGCCTCCTCACAAAACAAAATTACCTAAATTTAGGGAAATAATTTTAAATATTATTTTCTTCTTTTATTCTTTTTTCTATCTCTTTCTCTAATTCTTTTTTAAACAACTTAACGTCTCTTAATTCATTTAAAAGTTGCACCATGTTTGCTGTTTTTAATAGTTTTTTTTGAGTAGGCATTAACCTTTCATTTCTCTGAATTTCTATAGATATGTCTTTAAATTTTCCCATTTGTTTTGTTTTTTATAACTGACAGGGAATCAATCCCTGTTTCGTAGGTGTTAAAACCTTTACTCGTCAGAGTTATAATCTTTTAATTTCTTTTAGTTTTTTATCTGCGTTTGATATTTCTTTTGCAAATTCTTGAATTATTTTATAATTATTATCTATACACTCAATAATAACTTTCATTTCACTAATTAAGTGGTCTGACATTATTCTGATATTATGACCACCACCTCTTATATTTGCAGTTAAAGTTTGCTTAATACTTTCGTCAACTGACGGATATTCTATTGTTAATAAAAGGTCAATGAATTTAGTCCCTAATTTTGTTCGTGTAATCTTATCTAATTTTAAATTTATCATTTTGTTTTGTTTTAGTTAAACTTTGTTTTAATATTCAAATATAACACTTTTTTTTTAATTATCAACAAAATAAATAGAGTTTTTTAACAAATATATAGAGTCTAATCTGTTATTTTTTTTTATTTTTTTTCATTTTTCTTGCTCTAACTATACGAAATGAGTCATAACTTGCATATTTTTTCTGCCCAAAAACACCCTCATATTGCTCCTCTGTCTTTAAATAAGCATTTTTATAGGTATTACACTCCCTCATATTATGCTCAAATCTTTGATTAAAGCCATCAAATGAGATTAATTTTAAGATTGTTTTGTCGTATATTGTCATATAAATTTTATATTGTCATCATTGTAAATAGTTTTTTGAACAGGCTCTTGATTATCATTCATATAATCTCCAATAGACATTATCAAACTAACAATGCTATCAATTTTTTCTTTTGATTTTGCTTTATTAGGTTTGATATTACCTGAGGCATCTGTTTGAATTTGAACATTAGAGAATTGCCATCTTAAAGAGGGATTCCCTCCATGATTTATTTTTTTTTCTAAAATCCATCTCTCTAATTGTTTTGCAGGAAATGACATAGAAGCAAAACCCTGACCATAAGGAGTTACATTGACACCTGCTCCCATTAGCTCATTAATTAACATACTACTATTCCATCTATCATAAGATAGAGATTTAATATCATAAATTTCTGATAATTCTAAAATCTTATTTTTAATAACTTCATAATCAGTTACATCTCCATCAGTTGAATATAAATATCCCTGCTCAATCCATACATCAAAAGGGATGCCATATTTTAAGGTTCTTTGATAGGCATTTTCAGCAGGAATCCAATTAAAATTAAGGATGTCAAATGTGCCATCATCCATAGGGAACAATAATACTAATGCTGTTAAATCTGATACTGAGGCTAAATCTAATGCTGCCCAACATTCCCTGCCTTTTAAACGTTCAGCATCTATGTCTCTTAAATTGCACTCCATCCATTTATCATCTCCTATCCATTTCACATCCTGAGTAGTCCAAATATTTAAATGTAAACGCTTAAATGTATTTTCAAAACTTGGCAATTTTTTTGCTTTCTCGCATTGCTGTCTTAAATAATCTTTGTTAACAGAAATTCCATAATTAGGATTTGCTTTTTTCCATGTAGCAACTTTCGTCCAATCATCCTTATCCTCAGCACAATAAATAACAGACAAAAATGTCTCATCTTTTATAATGCCATTTTTAACCTTATTAGCATAATCATTCATTTGATAACAAAAAGAATTTTTATCATATCCTGCTGTAGTTATAGCAATAGACAAAGGCTCATCTCTTGCTGCTTGGGAGGTAGTCATAACATCCCATAGCTCTTGATTTTTCGCAGCATGAAGCTCATCATAAATTAAAACATTACAATTCATTCCATGTTTTGTAAAAGCATCAGCAGAAATTGCTTTATAATAATTGCCCTTTTTTTCATACACAATAGAATTTCTAAAAACCTTTGCTCTCTCATTTAACTGCTTATTATTTAAAACCATTTGCCTTGCTATCTCAAAACACAAAGAGGCTTGGCTTCTGTCATTAGCAGCAGAGATTATTTCTGAGCCTCTTTCTGAATCAGCAAAAAGACAATATAAAGCTATACAAGAAATCAAAGATGTTTTCCCATTTTTTCTAGGGATTTCAATATAGCAGGTTCTGTATTTTCTTAATCCTGTTTTTTTATTTTTCATTGCAAATAATGGGATAATAATTTCATCCTTTTGCCATTGCTCCAATATAAAAGGCTCTCCGCTTAATTTGCCTTTACAATGAGAGCAAAATGTTTCTATAAAAGCAACTACTCTTTTTGCTTCAGCTTCATCAAAATAATATTCATTTTTCATTATTAAAATAATTTTATTTGTGCAGTTTGTTCTTTTATTCTTTTAATACTTTTATTATAATAATCCTCATCTATCTCTATGCCTACAAATTCTTTACAACCAAAATAATAACTTGCTATTGCATTTGAGCCACTTCCCAAATGAGTATCTAAAATTTTATTATCTTTATT
>VTLG01001503.1_pt1 | contig 11227 bp, 25 predicted proteins | sample 4694571 | NCBI WGS metagenome assembly VTLG01 (sample SAMN12604809, study PRJNA352737) | marine metagenome | biome: ENVO:00000447; feature: ENVO:00000209|ENVO:00000569|ENVO:01000036; material: ENVO:00002151; isolation source: viral sequences binned using virsorter ... | reverse complement strand
GGATGGAATGAGGTTCTACAAAAAGTTGGTGAAAACTATCCAGATAGTGAAGTAGCTAAAAAGAATGTACGAAGAACTGCAAAACAAATTAAAACAGACGAAATTCTTAAAAAACATGGTATTAAAAAATGAAAGATAAAACTAGTTTCTTATGGTTTACCATCTTTGGAATATATTTCTATATAATATGGGAGTGGTTACATCGATGAAACTATTTGAACATGAAGAAATTGATCTTGGATATAAAAAACTTGATAGAGTCACTTCTGACTCTGGTAGAGTCTACACCGATCCTGATAATAATCCTTATCCTAGTATTACAACTGTATTGTCAATATTAAGCGAAAAAGGAATTGCAGCCTGGCGTGCACGCGTAGGCGAAGAAGAGGCAAATAGAATTAGTAAACAAGCTACTGATAGAGGAACTGCAGTCCATGAAACAATTGAATATTATATTGCAGGTGAATTACAAAGAGGAACATGTGAAACACCAATGCCTCATATTCTAGAAATGTTTTATAGTATTAAACCAACAATTGATGCAGCATTAACTAAAGTATATGCTCAAGAAGCGCCATTATATTCTAAACATTTAGGAGTTGCCGGAACGGTAGACTGTGTAGGTGTTTGGAATGGAAAGAACAGTGTCATAGATTGGAAGACATCTAAAAAATTAAAAAAGAAAGAATGGGTGTCTGCCTATTTTATGCAATGTGCCGCATACGCAATTATGTGGGAAGAAAGAACTGGCATGCCAATTACTCAATTAGTAGTCGGTATAGCCGTAGACAATGAAGAACCTCAAGTCTTTGTAGAACATAGAGACAATTGGGACAAGGAATTAATTAAAACAATTAATGAATATAAACTAAGGAAAAAATTATGAGAGAAATAATAATACAAGCATTAAGGGATTATTATCACGGTGAGATCGCAAAACATAAAGCGAACGTGGAAATATTCCTAGCAAATAACGCTGGTGTTGGTGATCATCCTGATGTAATTGAAACCATTGATAAATTGGTTGGTGAAATTGCAGAATATGATGATAAGCTAGTAGCTCTAGATTCACACTTTAATACTACTGCACCAAGAATATAAAATAACAGTTTACTTTTTTCTATTTTTGTGGTATAATATATCATATAAATAGAAATATGAAAAGGAAACTAATAAATTTAATTTTAGAAGCGGCCGGCCGAGGTTTAACAATATTTGATATTGATGAAACTCTCTTCCATACTAAGGCTAGAGTAAAAGTTAAGAAAGGAAGAAAGGTTGTAAAGGTTTTAGATAATATAAAATATAATGAATATAAATTAAAACCAGGTGAAAACTATGATTTTGGCGAATTTAAAAATGCTAAAATCTTTAATACAACTTCTACGCCAATGGCCAAAATGATTAATAAAGCCAAGGCTATTATTAGGAATGCTACTAAGAGAGGTTCTAAAGTTATATTTGTAACGGCTCGAGCAGATATGGATGATAAGAAATTATTCATCGATACATTTAAAGCTCAAGGAATAGATATGAGTAAAGTTTATGTCGAACGTGCCGGTAATTTAGGAACAGAAACAGGAAAAATAAAGTCTATAATTTTTAGACAATATTTAGATACAGGAAAATATAGAAGAATAAGATTATTTGATGATTCAATGGAAAATTTGCTAGCCTTATTGGCATTAAAAGAAGATTATCCTAATGTAACATTTGAAGCTTATAGAGTTAGTAAAAGAGGATCAATAAAGACAATAAAATAATGCCAACAAAATTAAAACCTTCCGGAAAAAATTACGATAGAATGACAAAGAAAACAACTATTGTTCATTATTGGATTAAGGGTATTTCAGAAAAAGAATTATTTGAAGAATTAAATAAAGATAATACTAGACCTAAAGTTAAACAAAAAATCAGAAATGAATTAGCCAGGCGAGGTATTAAAATAGTAAAGAGGGTAATAAATGATGCGTAAAATTGAACATGTAGAATCGGAGATTCCTTTAAAGGATCATAAATATAGCGGATGGCATTACCATTACCCAACAAAAAAGTTTTATAGATGGAATGATATTCCATGGGAAATAGAAGAAGAAGATGAGAATGGGTCTTAAAGGAAATATTACAGGCATAGTTTTAACTGGAACATGGATGTCTGAAGGACATTCAGTTACTTTTACCGAAAATAAAAAAGATAAAAATGAAATGATAATATCAGAATTTATGAGAGGAAATACTTGGCAAACGCATGGAAGAAATTGGTCTATGTCTAGAACAGTAGATTTAAATGAAGCCATTGAAGAACAAGATAAACTTATTAAATTTGGATATACAAGGTATAGTTAAAATGGAAATTATTGGAATGAGTCTTTTATTATTTTTAGCAGGTTGGTTTGCTTGGGAAACTTCTGTTATGATATCAGAAAAAAAGGCTAGGCAAAAAGCCGGTACACACGACTATTATGATAACTTAATAGTAAAGAACGAAGAAGGAAATGATTTACGGTAAACGTAATTGGGACGGAGTAAAAAAATCATCTTCAATTGGTCAAGGTGGTCGTGGAAGAAAGGTTAAAATTAGTACTAGTACAATGAATAAAAATAAGAAAAAATCTTATAAGGCATATCGAGGCCAGGGAAGATGAAAGGCAAAATTGTATTATTTGATTTTATATTATTAGTAACTTTGATAATGGTTAGTATATTAATATCTAGTTGTTCAACTCAAGTTGTATTACCAGGACTTTGTTATAATGATAGAGACGGAACATATCTTTGTCCTGAAACAGATCCAGAAGCAATAGTACCAGAACCATTACCTCCTACAGAACATCAAAAGCTTTGGAAAGATTGTGAACCATTTTTAAATCATCCAGAACCGGCATGGACTAACTGTATTTTAATAGCCTAATGCATTATAATAGAGAAAGAATTTATCATTTTACTTGTGAAAAATGTGAGATGTGGTGGAGCATTGGAGTAGAAAATATGAATATGGAACGTAAATCTTGGATATGTACATGGTGTGGTCATAAACATTTACCACCTCATTATGAAGAACAAGATGGAGTTGCACACATTGATAACAAGGAGGTTATAGTATGAAAAGTGAATTATGGAATAAAATAATGTATACTAAATTCCACATAGGTTGGGTTTTTGCATTCTTATTAGGTTGTATATCTGCATGCATATATGCATTAAGTAAATTAATATGAAAGAAATAGAAAAAATTATAATTGATCCGAGGGATGCTAAGGTACGTAAAATTACGCCTATGCATGCGGTCACGCGCGTGGAAGAAGATAAATCTAAAAGAATTCCGCGGAAAGCCAAGTATAAACAGATAAATATACCTGAGGAGGAATAATAAAATGGCAGATTCAGACTTATTAAAATTTGATTTTGGATTTACGGCAGTAGACGAAAGTGAATTAGATGCAGTAAAAGAGGTACAATCTAGTGCTTCTACTTTTAGTGCAGAAAATAAAGCACTTCAAGACAAAGTTAATAATCTATATAATGCTATATTACCTTTGTTAACGAACTTAAAACAAAACCCGGAAAAGGAGTATATCTTGTGGCCTAACAGGACTGAAAAGATAGAACAGTTCGAGGAACACATAGCTAAAATCATAAAATGAACACAGATAAATTGAGGGAACAGTTAGCCACTGATGAAGGCATAGTAAATGAAATATATCTCGATCACCTTGGTTATCCTACTTTTGGCATTGGCCATCTCATTACGGATCATGATCCAGAGAAGGGACAAGAAGTGGGAACGAGCATTTCAGAAGAACGAGTTAATCAAGCCTTTGATGAAGACGTTCAAACTGTAGTAGCAGATTGTGCTATATGTTTTAACACTTGGGATGGATATCCCGAAGAAGCAAAGCAAGTCTTTGCTAATATGATGTTTAATATGGGTAGAACAAGACTATCCAAATTTAAAAAAATGATTGCTGCAGCAGAATCTGGAGACTGGAAAGAATCCGCAGCACAAGGAAGAGATTCTAGATGGTACAAACAAGTCACAAATAGAGCAGAAAGGCTCATGTCTAGACTTGAAAACATATAAATAATTATTTCGGAGAAGATAAATTATGTCACAAACAATTAAACTATTAGGATCAGAAGCAGGTTTAGCATCAGCATCTAATGTTGGTTTTGCCAAACTGGTACGAGTCCTTAATAATACTGGTGCAGTACAGGTTATAACACAGAAAAATGCTGGTGGAACTACACTAGCAACTGTAACTTTGGCAGCAGCTGAAGTTGCTTATATTCAAAAAGCTTCAACAGATACTCTTACTGGAGCGGCTACATCACTAGCAGTTAGTGTGGCATTCTCAAATTAAGAGAATGCAATGGCTTATTCAAAACAAGTAGTAGAAAGGTTTGAAAATACCTTAGCGAATCCTCTGGCACACGGAGTAGGTCGCTTTGATCCGAAAGATCCAAATGTAGCTACAGGCATGGTCGGTGCACCGGCTTGTGGTGATGTCATGAAACTCGATCTAAAACTAGATCACCAAGATAAAATTATTGATGTGAAATTCAAGACCTATGGTTGTGGTTCAGCTATAGCGTCATCTTCATTATTCGTTGATATGCTCAAAGGGCGAACAATCGATGAAGCCAAAGAGATAAAAGATAAAGAGATAGCAGAAGTCTTAGAGCTTCCGCCGATCAAACTTCATTGTTCAGTCCTAGCAGAAGAAGCAATAGTACAAGCTATTGCCGATTGGGATATGAAGAAGAATGTTAGAACTCACAACCAACGCTAAAGAGCAATTCCTTAAAAAGACAATTGAAACCGGTACAGATTCTATTCGACTGGGAGTAAAGTCTGGGGGTTGTAATGGATATGAATATATTATTGACTATGCTAAATCTGTACATGACGATGATCACATACTAGACTTTGGTGAATTCTTAATAGCAATAGATTCAGACTCTATTCCATTCTTAAATGGATCAACTTTAGACTACGAAACCGAAGGCCTGAACTCAGAATTTAAGTTTGCAAACCCAAACGTAGAAATGGCGTGTGGGTGTGGCGTTTCCGTAACTTTTCAAAAAAACATCAAATAACCCAAAAAACCGCTAAATCCGAGCCCATAGGATGGCGCCTAAGGGCGGATTAAGCAGTGGTCTGAGTATTACTATCTGTGAAAAACGTCAATATTTTAGTCAATTTAAAAATCCATTAGATATAAATAGATGTATGGATATATTTATTTTGATTGCCGAAGTTGGTGCACCTATTGCAGGTGCCTTAGTAATGGGCTTCTTTATTTTTATTGTTATCAAACAAATGTTAGATAGCGTGATAGATGATATAAAAGAATTGACATTATTTACAAAAATGTTAGAAGACAGAGCTAGAGTGGGATGTAATGAATTAATGAAGATTGATTTATTAATTTCTCATGCTTTAAAGGTAACTCCGGATATAGATCGGATAGCCAGAGCAGAAAATTATAGAACAAATGAAAAAGGAAAACCACAAGACGTAAAACTTGATGTAAGAAGAGATTAAATAGAAGAGGAAATTAATTATGGATTTAGCGACACTGATTGGAGAGTTTGGATTCCCTATTGTTATGGCAGTAGGCATGGGATATTTCATATATTATGTATGGAAATTTATTATTAATAAAATTGAACCCGAAATAGAAAAAATGCATTATGCACTTATTAAATGTATTGATGCAAATAGAATGTTAGATAATGATATGATAAGATTACAACAAAAAGTAAATGTTGTATTAGAATATCGTGAACAAGAACTAAGAGAAGAGGAAAAGAATGAAAAATAGAATTTTAAATTATATTAGTTGTGCAGTAGTATTATTATTTTTTACTGCAACTATATTTGCGGATGAATTAGTTCACGAATTTAAAAATCCATCTTTTAGTGGAGTAGGTACATCATCGCATTATTTAACTATTGAGAATCAAGAGTTTTCAAGAAGGCAAGCAATTGCAGATGATATTGAAAGTGCACTGAAACAAGCACAGCGTGATGAAGAGAATACAACTCTAGCTAAATTTATGCGCAACCTCGAGAGTAGGATATATGCGCAGTTAAGTAAGCAATTGGTTGAAAAGCTTTTTGAAAGTTGTACTGTAGAGGCAGTGGCAGCAGGTACATGTACAGAAACAACCTTTGGTAGTTTTGTATTAGAAGGTAATACAATTACTTACCAAAAAACAATATGTGATTCTACTCTTTGGGCTTGTACCCAAGGAGATCCAGTTATTGTTATGACAATTGTTGCGGAGGATGGAACTGAAACTCAAATAGTAATACCAATTGGCGCTGGTACAGCAGGAAGTGGATAATGGGTATGATTAGAAATTTATTTCTAATTTCTTTACTAGGATTACTAGTTTCTAGTTGTGCATCAGTAGTTCCGCCTGGAGGACTAGATGCAAAACGATGTGTTGATAAGTTTGCTTGTGTAGAAGAACCTGAAGTTATTAGAATACCTACACATGCAGAATTAAGAGCATTACCGGCGGCAGAAAAAATGCCAGTAGTAGCAGTATACAGTTTTTCAGATAAGACCGGACAAAGAAAACAATCCGGAGGAACAGCCTTGTTTTCAACAGCGGTATCACAAGGCGGTGAGACAATGTTAATAGATGCTCTAAAATCAGCCGGGAATGGCAAATGGTTTAGAGTTGTAGAACGAGTAGGTATAGATCATTTGACTAGAGAACGTCAAATAGTCAGAACTACTAGAGAACAATATGGCGAAGAGGATAAAACAGGACTAGCTCCCCTTCTTTTCGCAGGAATGATTCTCGAAGGAGGTATCATAGGATTTGATACTAATATCGAGACCGGCGGGATTGGTGCCAGATATCTTGGAGTTGGTATGCAACAAGCATACAGAAGAGATGTGGTAACTGTTTCGCTTAGAGCTGTGAGTACATTAACAGGAGAAATCTTAATTAATGTACAGACGTCAAAAACTATTCTATCGATCGCAGATGGTTATGACGTATTTAAATTCATTGATATGGACACCCAATTGATAGAGATTGAAGATGGGATGACAGAGAATGAATCAGTGACACGGTCACTTCGGTCATGTATCGAAGCGGCAGTGTTGGAACTAATATACCAGGGTGAAGAAAATGAATTCTGGAAAATTAATTGGCCGGATAAAATGGTAGAGAAAAGAGTCGAAGAAATTGTAGACGAAGCTCCAATCATTTTAGTTGAGCCAGATTCAGGAGATGATCTTCCAGAGGAAGTTATAACTCCTGACAATATAGAGGAAATAAGAGGATGAATATAATTAAAAGATATATCGCATTCACTCTTTTATTATGCCCGTTAGTTGTGTTCGGTGGAACAAATGACAACGAAGTAGTACTTGACCAAGCTGGTGATACACTTAAATTATACATAGACCAAATCGGCTATGGTAATAAAATTTGTGGAACTATTAGTAGTGGTGCTTGTGCAACTCCTTGGACCTTAACAGGTAATACCGTCACAATGGATATTGATATGATTGGAAACCTTAACCAAATTTTTGGTCCAACTCTATTTGATAGTACTGATGTTGATTTAAAATTAACAGGTAATTCAAATATATGGGATTGGAACGTAGGTTATGGTGGAAGTGCAGATAGTTCAGTATTAGATGTAGATGTTGGTGGAAATTCAAATACTTTCGATATAGACTGGGGCTATTCAGCTTCAGCCGAAAGATTGGATTTTGATCTAGATATAACCGGTGGATCTAATGTCTGGAATATCGATATAAACTCGGATGATGTTACGTGGAACGTAGATGTTATTGGTAGCTCCAATAATTTCTTAACCGCACAATCTGATGGTTCTGATCACGAGTTAACTCTCGAATGGATTGGAAGCAACGGTGATATAGACATTATTCAGTCAAGCGGAACATGCCCAACTGGGATTACAAATTGTTTCGGTGTAATAGACGCGGATTTTGACTCAGAGAATGCAATTGTCGATATTAAGCAAAAAGATACTGGCGACTAGTCTACTAGTTAGCACAAGTGTCTTTGGGAACGGTATTGGCGATATAACCGAACACAAGGGCAGTGGTGGACTGACTCGCACTAGTGGCGATTCATATATCACTGAACTTGGATTAGGTATTGAACAATTAGATCATATTGAAACCGCAAATGGTCGAATGAAGATTCAGTTTATTGATGAGACTAAACTCTCTTTAACAGAGCATAGTGAAGTCACAATAACTGAATATTATTATGACCCAGACCCAGCCAAAAGTAAAATGGCTATGAGTTTTGTATCAGGAACTGCAAGATTCGCAACAGGAAAACTGGGATTAGTTCCTAGGGAGAATATAATTATACAAACTCCTACTGCAACGATTGGTATTCGTGGAACGGATTTCACTGCATCAGTCGATGAATTAGGAAGAAGTTTAGTTATATTACTTCCGGAAACGGAATGTACAATCGATGGAGATTGTTCTCCGAGTGGAGAGATTACGGTTACGAACGAAGGTGGTACTGTAACATTGACTGAAGCTTATGCTGCAACAATGGTATCAAGTATAGCTACACCTCCGGTTCAACCGATAATTTTAGATAACATAAATGTAAATATGATAGATAACATGTTTATTGTTTCTCCTCCACCAAGAATAAAAGAAGCACAAGATGAACAAAGTGAAGCTAGAAAGGATTCAGGAACATCTATATTAGATTTTACAGATCTTAATACTGATTATTTAGCCGAAGACTTTTTAGCCGAAGATGATCTGGTTTATAATGAATTAGATTTTGATTTGTTAGATGTAGATTTTCTACAAGACGTTTTAGTTGCAATAGAAGAAGTTAATGTACTTAAACGTCGTTCCGGTGCAGGTGCAGGCGGAAAGGCCGAATGGACTGGAACAAAATTAGGATTTGATAAAGATACACAGTATAATTCTATCATTGATACTGGTATGGGTCAAATCTGGTTCTATAGGGAAGTAAATGGAATTATTTCAGTTAGAATACCTATAGGATCGAATACAACTTTGAGGAGTGAGAATGAAGGTAAAGAAAACCTTATTACTGTTGGCGATGGTCAGTCTGTCGTTATCGTCATACGTCAAGGCGGATAATACAAATAGTGTATTAATAGACCAAGTTGCCGGAAGTGATGATTTAATACTTAGAATTGAACAAATAGGATTTAATAATAAAATATTCTTTTCTATTGGTGATATAGATGATACTGAAATAAACCTTAAACAAACAGGACATAATCAAGAGATTGGTTATACAAACGATTCCCCTGGCTGGGGATCGGGTGCTGCCTGGGGTGGTGACATTGATAGTAAGAGAGGTGATTTTAAATTTTGGCAGAACTGTACACATAGTGCATCAAATGGTTGTGCTAAAAATGATATTCAATTTCATATAGCTTATGGAGATGATAATAAAGCCTGGTGGGGTCAAGGTTATAGTATCTCAAGTAGAACAGATAGTTCTTGGACAAAAGATAATTATGAAGGCGGTGGTCATAAAGTCACTATTGATATTCATGGGGATAGAAATGAAATAGTTGGAGTCCAACGAAATTGTTCTAATAATAATTGTGATGGACATACAGCAGCAATATATATTTATGGAGATGATAATTCAGTCTTTGGTAAACAAAAAGCAGATAGTTCTAAAACTTTTAATTTAACTATTCACAATGATGATAATACTGTAGATTATTTACAAGACGGTAATGCATCACATACAGCTACCATAACATTAAATGGATCTTATGGAACAGACCTAGATTTAACACAACACGCAGGTTCGGCTCAATCTTATTCTCTATCTCAAAACTGTCAGACATCCGGTGGATGTTCGATAACGGTGACACAACAATGAAAGCAAAACTAATGCGTTTTTTAGAATGTTGTTTAATGAAGGTGTCTAAATGGTAATTAATATGAGGAATATAATGCTATATAATATTTGGCAATTCTGTAAAGAGTATCCTGGATGGGCAGCCGCCTTTTTCTTTTGCGGCTATTTAATAGGCCTAACCATTAAATATTCAATGCAAGGTATATGAGTAAGATCATAATATTATTCTTGTCTGCAGTTCTTTTATCTGCGGCCGGATCTTGTGACGCGGCTTTTAAAGATTGGTCCGAAAAAGAACGGAAATTATATTCTTCTTATATAGCACTTCAATTAATAGATACTCATCAAACATTCAAAATGATAGATTGTCAAAAACATGCTTATTGTCAATTGCATGAAATGAATCCTTTATTAGGTCCTCATCCAAAAAAAGCAGAAGTATTAGCATTAAAAGCCATTGGGAATGCAGGTATATTTCTTTTACTAGATAAATATACTAATGAAAGAGAAAAAACTTTAAAAATATTAAATGGTACTTTTACTTTAGTTATTGTGCACAACGGAATTCAACTGACAAAAAGGTTTTAAATGGATAAGATACCTGTTTGGGTTATAGCAACTCTCGTCTATGGAATAGGCGGAGCACTCTTCTTTGTAATATTGTTTTATACATAATATGAAAATTTTTACTTCAATTTGGGCATGCATACTTGTCCTTACACTATTGGTTGCCGGTAGAGTTGTAGATCCTGATTCAGTAGAAAGAGTTCGATTAATCTCTTTTGATTCTAAAATTAATTCAATCCCAGAAACACAATCAGATCAAATAGCTTTACTTAATATAGGTGAAAAAGCTTTAGAGGTTAATGGTCAATGGCCTTGGCCAAGACAATACTTTGCACAAGTAATATCAGATTTAAGAACCGCAAATGCCGGATTAATAGCATTTACAGTTATGTATCCCGAGCCGGATAGGTTTGGTGGAGATGAAGTATTTGCTTCTTGGATTAAAGGTAATGGTATTATATTATCACAAACTCCTTCTACTAAAGGCAGATCAGAATCTGCTCCTTTTGTAGGTACGGCTACTTTAGGAGAGGGTGATCCATATAACTTTGTATATGAGTATAACAGTCTGGTCACCAATATACCGCCATTAGAGAGCGTTTCTGATGGTGTAGGACTGATTAATACAACTCCTGAAGTAGACAATCTAGTCAGAAGAATGCCTTTAATTACTCAGGTAAACAAACAATTATATCCATCTTTACCAATGGAAATAGTAAGATCTATACAACAAAAGAAGAGTTATACAATAAAGGCCAATGAAATAGGAATAGTAGATTTA
>VTLG01014326.1_pt1 | contig 11230 bp, 3 predicted proteins | sample 4694571 | NCBI WGS metagenome assembly VTLG01 (sample SAMN12604809, study PRJNA352737) | marine metagenome | biome: ENVO:00000447; feature: ENVO:00000209|ENVO:00000569|ENVO:01000036; material: ENVO:00002151; isolation source: viral sequences binned using virsorter ... | reverse complement strand
GAGTCTCTAGACAATCCGATGATAAGAAGTTACCGAACCAAGTAAGAGAATGCTTAAATGGCTACCCTGATCCTACCTTCGGTCTTACTAAGAGACCGGGTTTTAAATGGGTAGCTAATTTAGGTACGGGAACTACTTACGATAATTCTAAGTGGTTCTATATACACAGAGATAATGATGAGAGATATATAGGATGCATTAAACCTAAACCTAGTAGTGGTAATGGAGATATAGATATCTGGAATGCAGCTACTGGAGTAGCCTGTACTGTTAACTATGGTACTGGAGCACAAGCATATCTAACTGGAGCACGGATAAATTATGATATACTAACTGTACAAGATACATCTATTATAACTAATAATTTACATACAGTTACAACTATAGCTGCTCCAAGTTTTACTGCTAAGTCTAAGGCTACACTAGTATTAAGTGATACACCAGTAGGAGTATTTAAAGTTACTATAAATAGTCAAGATGCTACAGTAACTGCTACTACTAGTGATACTTATGATAGTCTATTAACTTCATTAAAAACACAAATAGATAACTTAAGTACTACACATTCTTTAGGTTTAACTGTAACTAGATTTGCAACATCATTAGAAATAGAAAGAGCTTCTGCTTTTACAATTACTTGTCAAGGTGGTTCAGCTAACACTAAATTAAATGTACTTCAAGATCAAGTTGATAATGTATCTCAACTACCTTTCCAATCTAAGAATGGTAGAGTAGTTAAAGTTATTAATACTGAGTTATCTGCTGATACATACTGGGCTAAATTTGTAGCAGAAGATGGAACTTCTGGTAGAGGTTATTGGGAAGAAACAATAGACCCTACAAAATCTACAGGTTTAACTGATACAACTATGCCACATGAGTTGATAAATAATTCTACTAATACTTTCACATTTCAAAAGATAGCGTGGACTGCTAGATTAGTAGGAGATGATTTAACTAACTCACACCCTAGCTTTGTCGGGCAAAAAATAGAACAAGCATTTTTCCATAACAACAGACTCGGATTCTTATCAAGAGATAATGTGTCCATGAGTCAATCACAAGATTTCTACAACTTCTATCATACATCTGCACAAACAGTTACTGACGCAGACCCAGTAGATATAAGCTGTTCAGCAATTCGACCTGCTGCATTACATGGTGTGATTCCTACTACACAGGGTTTAGTCCTATTCAGTAAGAGTCAACAATTTCTCATGACTGCTGCTGACGGAATTCTAACACCAACTACTGCTAATATCAGAACTATTTCTAACTATGAGATGGATACAGAAGTAGATCCAGTTGATATGGGTACTAATATTAATTTCATAAGTAAGACTCCAGCTTATACTAGGATATTCGGAATGGTCACACGTGGTCAAGACGAGAACCCACAAGTATTAGACATCGGAAGAGTTGTAAATGAGTGGGTTCCAGCTACAATAGATACGTTTATTGCTAGTCCACAAAATCAGTTCTTGGTATTGTCTAGTCAATCAGATAAAAAGGTTTATTTTTACCGTACATATAGTGATGGTAAAGAGAACTTAGTTGAAGCATGGTTTAATTGGGAGTTGATGGGTACAGTACAGACTGTAGCTGTTGACCAAGATGATATGTTTGCTGTTACTAAACAAGGTAGTCAGTTTACATTAAGTGTAGCAAGTTTAAGTCAGAGTCCTTCTGACGCTATCATAGTTAATAACGATGGTAGTAGAATTAATCCTTGTATGGATTTATATACTGCAGCAAAAAATTCAGCTGCTAATAAGAAGGTAGATTGGGATTCTACAAATAGATTCTCTAAGTGCTATATACCTTGGAATAATGTTACAGGATTAACTCCTGTTATAGTTATTAAGGGTACTACAGCTACAGGTCAGTTTACTGAATCTGGATTTACTACTACACCTACTGTAGTTACAGATGATGGAAGTGATCCTTACTTTAAAGTAGAAGGTAAGAATTTAAAAGATGAAGAAGATAATGTTATAGTTGGATGGAAGTATGATCTAGATATTATACTACCTAAAACATATGTCAGAACTGATGAAGCTCAGAAGTTTACAGATTATACTGCTACTTTAACTGTAGCTAGAATGAAGTTTGCTGTTGGTCTATCAGGAGTGATGGGTTTTAAACTTAAGTCTACGGGCACCAGACAGGGCGAAAAGAAATATGTAGGCTATGACCTAGATCCTCTATCTCCAGCTGCTGTAGGCGATTTTAACTGGGTTGAGGAGGAGATCTCATATGTAGATAGAGACCAGATTAAAGTCAGAGTTAACAACAATGAGATTACAGGATTCACTTTTAAGAATGATACAACTATAAATATAACATCCGTACCTCAACAAGTATTTAATAATACTGGATCTGGTGGAGCACATACTTTTACTTGGACTTTCGATAGAACAGATATGAGTAAGATAGTTGTTCAAAAAGAAACAAGTTCAGGTAGTGGTGTCTACACAACACAAACACTAGATACTGACTATAAGATATCAGGTCAAGCTGAAGACAAAACTATTGTATTCATTAATACTAGTGGTGTCCCTACAGCTGTACCACAGAATGTTAAAGTTAGAATCTACAGTGCAGATGATATTGTTATATATTTAGATGAATGGTATAACCTTAGTCCTACTATAATAGCTGATACCTATCTAGCTAATGATATAGGATTAAAAGATCAGTCGGTATTCTCAATACCAATACACCAGAAAACAGAAAACTTCCAGTTGAGAATATTTAATGATTCACCTTTCCCTGTGTCTTTAAATTCTATGATGTGGGAAGGTAATTATTCACCGAGATTTTATAAGAGGTTTTAAATATGACAGCCGTTTCACCATCACCAGATCCAGTTAGTATAGCACTAAATGTAGCAGCAATAGGTTTAGGATTATTCGGGGCAAGCAAGTCTGCTAGTGCTGCTTCAAAGCAGATGGAGTTTCAGAACGAAGCTCGTGAAGCACAGTTTGAGTTTGAGAACGAACGATATGATATGACAGCTGATAAAATCAGAGCTGATCATGCATACGCTGTTCTAGAAACTAATGCTAAAAGAAGAAATGAAAGAAGAGTAGCAAATTATAAAGACGCAACTAATGCAGCTAACTATACGCATCAGTTGATGATAAGAAATAGAGAACAAGCTTCTCTAGAAGCTCAGTTCGAGAAGTCTAATGTATTATATGATGAACAGATAGGATTCAACTCTAAAGTAGCTAAAGATGCTCAAGAAGCTGAATGGAGAAAACTGCAAGAAATAAATGCTGAAGCTGCATTTGATGCAAACGAACAAAGGATAGAATTCCTTCAAGCTGAAGGAAAAGCTAGAGCTGCTGGTGCAAGTGGTAGATCAGCAGCTAAAACACACCAATCTATAGCTGCTAATTTCGGATCACGTATTGCTGCTATGAATGAAGGGCTGGCTGGGGCTGGTCGTCAAACAAGAGCAATGCTAGAAGAGATTGCAAACGATCAATACTCTGCTAATCTGGCAGCCTTCGCACAGAAGATGTTAGATCCCGGTGTATTACCTATGCCTGTAATGCCGTTTAAGACTCCTGAAGCTGAATTCCTAGATCCAATGCCTCTACAAGACTTCCACTTCGGACCAAGACCAATTAAAGGTGCAATGGGTTCGACTAGTGCAGCAGCTAATCAAGCATGGGGAGCTGCGATTCCCGGTATTGCTAGTTCTGTAGCATCATTAGCTAAAGCTTTCGCTTAAATAAACAACAATGGCAAAAAACTTTAAAAGACACGCCCAAGGGCGGCAAGGAAAGTACAATCCTATTCCTATTACAGATCTCTTAAGTAGAGAAGAAACTAGAGATAAGCGTATTACTGATGCTCTACAGTTGCAAAATAAGCAATCACAAGAATATAGGAAGGAGTACGTTCGAGACATTGAAGGGGATGCTGTAAAAGAAATGCAGCATAACAGAGAACTACAAGCCTTTAAAGATAAGGTTTGGAAGACTACTATGGAAAACCATAGGGTTGCAGGTGAAGGAGAAGTAAAAAGATTAGAACAACTAGCTGACTTTGCTAAAGATAAATCAGAGTTCTGGAAGGATTTTTCCACTACTTATGCTGGTCAATATGCAAAGGCTGGTGCAGAGATAGCTGGAACCATAGCAGATAGAGTAGCTGAACATCAGCATAATGAGTTTATGCTATCTCCTGACTCAGCAAGACTTGCAGAAGTTAAGGATACTTTAGAAGGTATTACTAGTGATGAGTCTTTACAAGAAATGGTAAAGTCTCATAAAAATAAGAAATGGGATGAAATAAAGCATTTTGCTGATTTTGATCTTAGGATGACTGGTAGAGCTAAGTTACTAGTAGTCAACGATCTTCTGAGTGAAAAAAGTTGGAATGCTCAAGTAGAACAGTTAAAAGAATTAGCAGCAGCTAATAATCTAACATGGAATAAAGATACTGTAGATGAATTCTTCTATATGAGAAGGAACGAGTTATTAAAACAACTCGGTTTAACACCTAACTCTAGAGCTGGAAGAAAACTAGTAAAAGGTATTAATGATAAGTTAATAGATGCTAGAGCAGATTTAATTGATATTCATTCAGAAGAAACTATAGCAAAACGAAAGGAGACATTTCAATCAGATTCTAAAAAATATATAGATTCAGGAGATCCATTGCAGTATGACGATTTTACTCGGAATAATTCTAAAAGAATAATTTATACAGCTAATCATCCGTTATATATTAAGGGTAGGGAAATACCACAAGCAGGTACAAAGGCTGACCTACATGCATCTGCAGCTCATATTGCACAAACTGATCTTAAAGCTGGTATGTATAGTTCTCTAGAGCAATACTTAAGATATACAGCAGATGCTCCTACTCCCGGTGCTACAGTAGAACATATAACCGCATCTCCTGATGGTACAGTAGTAACTAAGTATAGTGAAACTTGGGGTAGTAGACATCCTACATTCAGAGAAGAAAGACAGAAAGAATGGTTTAAATGGATAAAGGAGAAGAATACTGCTGCAAACACAGCACATAATGAAACGGATAAAGCCCATAAACTAGAACTTCAAGCTAGAATGCGTGATAAAAATCATCCTAAAGGATGGATAGATGTTACAAACCATAAACAGCTAGTTAAAGTAGCAGAGAACTATACTGAATTTAAAGAAACTTCTACATTTTTAACTCAAGCTCAGATCTTTGATCCTACTAAAAGTAAAAACTTTACTGTTGTAACTGCTAACTTACTAGAAAACTTTAATACTCAAAACTGGAAAGCATATCAAGAAATGATACAGTTTATGCCAGCAGAGATGCAGAAGGATTTCCAGAAGCTAACTGATACTATGAAGTTATTGAATGAGAATGGTTATGATAAACAATTTATTCAAAAACTTTCTTCAGCTAAAATAGGTGCAGTTTTAGGAGGAGATAAGCAGCAATGGCTTGATCCTTCTTCTGAACAAATACAGTTAATTTACGAACAAGACATACTAAATGAATTTATAAGAGGATCTAATGAAACAGATTTTGCAAAAAGATGGAGAGAAGCTGTAGCAACAGTTGATGAAAAAGTAGATGCAGAATATACAATAAAAACTATTAATGACGAAGGTAAAGAGGTGGACCAAGTAGTAAAGGGTATAGGTGTTTATAGAAGAAGTGGTGATGGCCCTGCTACTCAATGGTATGCCTTTGTTCCTGACAATAACCGTGTTTTACCTCAAGATCAGCTCAAAGAAAAGCTTGAAGGAAGAAATGCTACTAGCAATTTGAACAATCTCTTAAATTCATTGAATCCAGAAAAAGGAGGTAAGTTTGAACATAAAGGTCAGTATTATGATCTTCTTGATGATGATACTATAGACGATCTTTTAGTAAATATAGTTAGAAATAGCCCTATAAAATCAAACGAGACTATTGATTATCTCTATAAAAATCAAAGTTTTGTACAAGGGTATGAGGGTGGAATTTTATCCAAGACAGAGATCTATAATAGGATACTAAAAGCTAAAGGTATAGAAACACGTATACCTCAAGGCCCACTTGATGCTGTTAATTACAAAGCTAATGTACACCAATTAAGAATAAATAATTGGAAGAATATTAGTGATATGAATAAAGAAAGATTAGGTATATTAATGGATCTTTATTCAGGAGAAACTTTATTTCCTGTAGCTAAAGGTTTAGATCCTAATAGTCCTGAATACTTTGAAACCGTTGAGAATAGACTTCGTAGTTATGGTTATGGTAATAATGGTACTTATATAGTTAACGGTATTGTATACGATATTAATACAAGGCAATCAGTTTATGATGCATCTGAAGGTATTCCAAAACAAAAGGTGAATAAAAAATGATAGATTACGATCCGCATGATGAAGAGCTAAAACAGAAAACACCTAATGATGTTAAACTAGCTCAACTACAAGAACTTAGTGCTACAGAACAAGCTGATACTACCTTTAGTGGTGATACCAAAGTACCTAAAGAAACTAGTGGTGGTCTTCCAGAACCTAAAGGTGATGAAGATCAGATGTGGGAAGAGTACGATCAATGGAAAAGTATAGGTAAAGCAGAGAATCCACGCTGGAATCTATTGAGAACTGGTTCTATCTGGGTTGATGATCCAGAGTTAGAAAACCAAAGGAATATTGCTAAAGAAGCATGGTACCTTAAATGGTATGGCATGAATCCTAACGAGTATGAAGCTTTAAAGAATCAGAATAAAGAGAAGTATAATAACTACTCTTTGGAAGGTTTCTCTGATACTATAAGAAATCTAACTGATATAAGTATGGGATCTTCTACTGATTTCGTAATGGATGCTGTCGGTACTCTACCCGGATTAAGTGCTTTAGATAACTACTACGATAGAAAGACTAGATCTAAGACTGGTCTTATGCAAAATACTAGAAGGATGCTATCCATTGTAGTTCCTTCTATATTATCGGGTTCTTTCCTTAAAACTAAAACAGCCCAGTTACCTGAAGCTATGTCTCCCTTTGCTAAAAAAGCAATAACTATGGGAGCATTCACTGCTTCAGAGATTGGAGTAATTGGTCTTAGTGATCAAGGTGAAGAGCATAATGCATTAAGAGCATTGAATGATTTTTTCCCCGGTGTATTTGGAGAGAAAGGTTGGTTGCCAATTCCTAATTGGGCTAAAACTCTAGATAGTGATAGTCCGAGAGTTAGGAAGTATAAGAATATGTTCGATACTGGTGGTCTTAGTTTTATTGGTCATGTCTTAGGAGCCTTTATACAGATTAAAGGTGGACAGAAAACAATGGGCTGGATGAATCCAGAGGATGCTACAGCTGCAAGATATAAACAAGCAGCAGTTGTTAAAGAAGCTGATATTGATAAACTACTTAAGATTCAAGAGATTGATAATCAACTAGCTTTAGGTAGTGATAACCTATCTAGTAAAGTACAAGCTAGATTGATTGATGAAAGGGAAGCTTTAGTCCAACAATTAGACCAGTTAGATGATCTAGATGCTGCATTAGATGCATTAGATAATAGTGCTACTAGTGAAAGGAATATAGCTGCTATCAATAAACTACAACAAGGAGCAGATCTAAATAAATTTGATCCTGATATAACTCCTGTATTAGACGAAGCAGGTAATGCTAGGCAATCAGTACCTCCGGGTAATGTAGCCCGTAATATGGCTGATACAGCTGCTATTAAGACTGGTGTATCAACAGGAGACCCAGCACCAGTTATAACTGAAGCTATGAGAGCTAAAGGTTTAATGGTTGGTAGTACCTCTAGAGATGCTATTATGGGTGTAGCTGAACAGGCTAGAGATACAGGTAGATTCAATGCATTAATAGATGGATTTAGATTCTCATCTGAACAGATGAATGAGACTGCATGGGCTATTTACAAGGATATTGTAAACCCTGAGATGTCTCTGAATGATGTAAAGAAACTATTTGCAGAAAACAAAGATGTTAAGAACTTACTTCTAGGTAGATTCCAAGTTGAATATATCAACGAAGAACAGGCTAGAGCAGCAGCATTTGCTATGAGAGATCTATCTGATAGATTCTTAGGTAGAAAAGTAGCTGAGTCATCTGCTAGAGCTATGGATACTCTAGGAAGAGAAGCAGCTACTATTGCTGAAGCTGTTCAAGAGCTACAACCATTCATTGATGATCCTAGAGCTATGGATCTTATTATTGATAAGATGCTATTCTTAATGGATGAGTATGCTTTGAATAAGTATATATCTGGTTGGAGCTTAAGAAATAAGAACTGGTTTGACGCTATACCTGATGATAAGCCTATACAAGAAGTTATAGATACTTTATCTAATGAATTTAAACAAGCTGAAAACGCTATACATGCTAAGAATCTTAAGTTTACTAAAGAACTAAAACGATTAGCTGATGAGAATCCTTTAGCTATGCGTCCATTAGTTGATGCTTTCGCTCATACTGATGGAGATGTAGACAGTTTAGCTAAGTTATATAAGTGGGCTGCTGAACAAGTAACACCTACTGGTATGCTTAAGAGTCCAGATCCTCAACAATTAAACCTATTTACTAGGTCTGCTTGGGGTGTAATATATAATAATGTATTATCTGGTATATCTGCGTTCAGAGCTGGAGTAGGTAATACCTCACAACTTATACTAAAACCTATTACTGGTATATTAGGTCACGGTATATGGGGCTTTGCCGATGATTTTGAAGGTGTCAAAAGAACTATGTATTATAATGGTGCTGTCTTTGAGACTAACAGGAGAGCATTAACTGATGCGTTCAAGATGATGAAGAAAGCTAATAAAGATCCTGAGTTTATGACTAAAGCGTATCGTAAAGATTTCGTATTTAAAGAAGATAAGGCTTGGGAGATATTAGATGATATGCGTCCTGTATGGGAAGCTGAAGGTAATTATGGTAGAGTAATGCAGTATGACATGGCTAAAACCATGTTAGAAATGTCTAAGATGAAAGCATTACGCTATGGTATGACAGGGATGGTATTTACTGATGTATTCAGTCAGGTACACTTAGCTCATTACTTATCTAGAGTCAGAGCATATGATGACGTCTTTACTGAATTTGGTTTTGCAGATTGGAAGAAGATCCATAAAGCTGAAAAGATTCATTATGATGCAATGTTTGATGCTGACGGTATGATCACTGATAAAGCTTTAAAAGCTATACAAGGTGAGGTAGCATTAAACTTAGATGATGGTTTAGCTAATTGGATAAATAAAGGTACTACAGCATATCCTGTTAGTAAGTTCATGCTTATGTTCCCTAGAACAGGTAGTAACTATGTAAGGAATGCTCTATCTTGGACTCCTCTTAGTGCTATACCCGGAATCAATAAGTATAGTAAAACTATATGGGCTAGAACTGATGATCAGATAGCTGCAGCGTTAGCAGAGCACGGCATAGATATGGCTATTACTCCTAACGCAAGAGTAATATTCCAGAACTTAAGGGCTGAGTATACAGGCAGAATGGCTTTTAGTGGTCTTTTAACTAAGGGTTTATTTGACTATGCTATGGCTGGTAACATACGAGGTAATGGTCACTACAATAAATCTCGTAGAATGAAAGAGAGAGATCAGTTAGGATATCAACCTAAGACTATTAATATAGGTGGTAAGTGGGTATCTTATAAAGGTATAGTAGGTGTAGACCCTATATTAAGTATATTAGGAGATCTTGCGTATTATGCTAGAGATCTTGATCAAGCATTTGCTGAAGATGCTATGGCTAAGATTATGTGGACTCTTTCTGCTACATTCCTGAATGAAACACCTTTAAGTAGTTTAGAACCTCTTATAGCTATTCAAGCTGGTAACTTATCTAGATTCAATGCACTCGCTGCTAATGCAGCTAGAGCTATGATACCTCAATCAGGTGCTTTAGGTGTGATGAGTAATGCTATTACTTCTACACAGAAAGATATTAGTTCTGATATAATCAAATACATGCAGAATAAGATACCTATAGCTTCTAGTTTCTTACCAGAACAAATAGATATCTGGACAGGAGAACCATTAAATGATATTGATAATCCATTCCTTAGAATGCTTAATGCACTCAATCCAATCAAGGTTAGTGGTACTCAAGAGCCTTGGAGGATGTGGTTACTTACTACTGGTTGGGATGGTCTAGGTAGACTGAAGATGGATTCAACTGGATCATATGAGTATTCTGAAAGAGAAAGAGAATTTATCTATAAAGAAATAGGTAAGATGAAACTCTATAAGAAACTGATACCTTTGATGAATAATCCTAAGTATAAGAAACAAATAGGATTACTCCGTGCTCATAGAGTAGAAGGTGGTGATTTAGATAATGATATGATCAAGCTTAAAACGCAAGAATTACCATTATTTCAAAAGATAAATAAGATCATAAAAGATGCTCAAATAGAAGCTGAGAAAACATTCTTAAGTCAAAGAGAGGATATCCAGAATACTATCTTGATGCAGCAGAAAGTAAAACATCAGATGAAGTTAGGTGATGTTCAAGCAGCATCCGATCTACAGAAAAAAGAATTAGAAACTAGAAAACTTTTACAAATGGCTAAATAACAACAACTATGGCTGTTACACAAAACTCTTATGTGGGTGATGGTTCCACCACCACTTACTCATTTACATTTCCATATCTTAAGACGTCAGAGATCAAAGCATCTCTTGATGCAACCGTTACAACAGCTTTCACCACCCCTACAGCTACAACGGTACAATTTAATACTGCTCCCTCTAGTGGAGTCAAAATCAAAATATATAGAGAAACAGATTCAGACAGCCTAACAGCTACCTTTTATGCAGGGTCAGCTATTAAGTCTGAGGATTTGAACGATAACTTCACCCAGAACTTATATGCTACCCAAGAAGTTACTGCCAGATACTTAAGTAATCTTGGTGGTAATATGGTAGGAGACCTACAATTGGGAGAGGACGTTGTAATTAAATTTGAAGGTGCAACAGATAATGACTATGAGACAACATTAACAGTAGTTGATCCTACTGCTGATAGAACTATTACTCTACCTAACGTAACAGGTACAGTAGTAACTACAGGAGATACAGGAACAGTTGCTACAGGAATGATTGCAGCTGATGCAGTTACTGGAGCTAAGATAGCAGACGATCAGATTAATTCAGAGCACTATGTAGACGGTAGTATAGATACTGCACACATAGCTGATCTACAAGTTACTACTGATAAGTTAG